>ENA-ORXR01000753-ORXR01000753.1-marine-metagenome-genome-assembly--contig:-NODE-753-length-40047-cov-188.774806_pt1 | contig 40047 bp, 28 predicted proteins | sample MGYA00237866_ERZ511479 | MGnify/ENA metagenome assembly ERZ511479
ACCAAGAACCAAGAACTACGGCACTAAGAAGCATAAGCCTCAATAGGCGGGCAGCTACAAATCAAATTCCGATCCCCAAAGCTATTAGAGATTCGTCCCACAGAAGTCCAAAACTTATTATTGCGCACCCACTCCAAAGGATAAGCAGCGTCCTGGCGAGAATACGGATACAACCATTCATCGGACGTCAATTCAGCCAGTGTATGTGGCGCATTTTTTAAAACATTATTTTCTTTATCCAGTGTTCCTGCTGCAATCGCATCCAATTCTCCCTTAATGGAAATCATCGCCTCACAAAAACGGTCAATTTCTACCAAAGACTCACTTTCTGTTGGTTCAATCATCATCGTTCCATTGACGGGAAACGACATGGTAGGCGCATGGAAACCATAATCCATCAAACGCTTGGCAACGTCCTCAACGGTAATACCCAAATCTTTTTGATACTTTCTAAAATCTAAAATCAACTCATGGGCAACTCGACCATGTTCGCCCACATACAAAATTGGAAAATAATCATCTAAACGTTCCTTAATATAGTTCGCATTTAAAATGGCAAATTCCGTAGAGCCTTTTAAACCAACATCGCCCAACATTTTGATATAACCATAGGCAATCAACAAAATGCTGCTACTACTCCAGGGAGCTGCTGATACGGCAGTGATATTTTTAGCTCCTTCTTTTGCTTTACGTCCTAAAAAACCGTGAGAAGGCAAATAAGGCGCAAGGGCTTTATTGCAACAAATCGGACCCATGCCAGGACCACCGCCCCCATGAGGAATACTAAAAGTCTTGTGCAAATTCAGGTGACAAACATCCGCTCCAATGGCCGCAGGATTTGTCAAGCCTACTTGTGCATTCATATTCGCACCGTCCATATAAACCATACCACCACGCTTGTGTACAATATCTGTTGCCTTTTTTACACTCGGCTCAAAGACACCATGTGTACTTGGATAAGTTACCATCAAAGCCGCCAAATTATCGCTGTGTAAAGTTGCTTTTTCTTGCAAATCCTCTATATCAATATCGCCATTATCGGCACATTTGACCAAGACTACATTCATTCCTGTCATGACCGCACTTGCAGGATTGGTTCCGTGGGCAGAAGTCGGAATCAACACAATATTACGATGAGTATCTCCACGATCTATATGATACGCTCGAATCACCATCAAGCCTGCATATTCGCCCTGTGCGCCTGAATTGGGTTGAAGCGAACAAGCATCAAAACCTGTAATATTGCTAAGGTGATTTTCTAAGGATTTAAAAAGTTGGAGGTAACCCTCTGTCTGTTTTGTGGGCGCAAATGGATGAATACTCGAAAAAGATTTCCAACTGACAGGAACCAATGATGTTGTTGAATTCAATTTCATGGTACATGACCCTAAAGGAATCATCGAATGAACCAATGATAAATCTCTGTTTTCTAACTGTTTGAGATACCGCAAGATTTCCGTTTCTGAACAGTAATTTTTAAAAACAGGATGTGTTAAGAAATCACTTTTTCGCTTCAAATTTTTAGGAAAATGCAGCGTATCTTTTTTTAGTTTTTGATTGGGTAAGTCAGGCAGTTTTTTGTCTAAAGCACTCGCAAAAATACGCACCAATTTTTCTACTTCTTCTTCTGTTGTCCGTTCATCTAAGGAAATATTGATATAATTGGGCTTGTGATACCGCAGATTTATGCCATTTTCTAAAGCCGTGTTGCGTACTTTATAATAGGTTTCTGTAGTCAAAAAGATAGAGAGCGTATCAAAATAGGTATCAAAAACCACAGCAATTTCCAATGCTTCCAGTTTTTTTGCCAACAAATGCGTCATTTGATGCACACGCATAGCGATTATTTTCAAACCTGTTGCGCCATGATAGGTCGCATAAAAACCAGCCATCATCGCCAACAATGCCTGTGCAGTACAAATATTAGAAGTTGCCTTATCTCGTCGAATGTGCTGTTCTCGTGTTTGCAATGCCATTCGATAGGCAGGATTTCCGTGTTTGTCTTGCGAAACGCCGATGATACGACCAGGAATTTGTCGGGCATACTTTTCTTTTGTGGCAAAAAAGGCGGCATGTGGTCCGCCATATCCCAAAGGCACCCCAAAACGCTGTGTATTGCCAATGACCACATCGGCACCCCACTCTCCAGGCGGTGTCAATAAAGTCAATGATAACAAATCTGCTGCAACGACCACCAAGCTATCATTTTCTTGGGCTTTTCCCACAAAATCCGCATAATCCACCACATTTCCTGTTTGGCTTGGATATTGCAATAAAATCCCAAATACTTTATCCGAAAACTCAAAATTTTCATGTTCTCCAACCACCAATTCAATATCCAAAGGTTCTGCCCTTGTTTGCATCACCTCAATTGTTTGTGGAAAACAATTTTCTGATACAAAAAACACATTTCTTGTTTCTTTTTTAGACGATTTGTTTTGTACCCGATAAAGCATCAACATGGCTTCTGCTGCTGCCGTCGCTTCATCCAACAAAGACGCATTTGCCAAATCCATACCCGTCAAATCGCTCACCATCGTCTGAAAATTCAACAAAGCCTCCAAACGACCCTGACTAATTTCTGCTTGATAAGGCGTATAAGCCGTGTACCAAGCAGGATTTTCAAACACATTCCGTTGTATCACACTTGGCACCACACAATCATAGTATCCCAACCCAATAAAAGAGCGAAATACCTCATTTTTCTCCCCAATTTTTTGGATATGCTCCAAATACGCCACTTCACTCAATGCTTCTCCAACCTTCAAGTCCTCTTTAGCAATATTCGCAGGAATCGTCTGCTTCATCAGCGCATCAACAGAGTCCAAGCCCAAAAAATCCAACATCGTTTTACATTCCTCACTCGAAGTACCAATATGTCTATGAGCAAAATGTGTAGAAACAAAAGCCACATTAGACGAAGAATAAGATTTTTTCATATATTACAGATATTAATCAATTTTAGATTATCAAATTTAAAATAAAGTCACAAAATAAAACGTACATTAAAGAATTGATAATAAGGCAATTACTGCGTCCCTTTCGTTCCACCAAAATCGCCCCCTTATTTATTTGCGATAAAGTACGCAAATGTAGAACTCAAACAGCAAAGTTTTATTTTTTACACAAGAAAAGTAAATTAATAAATTGTAAGGAGATAACAACCCAATACAATCATCACCTCTACAATGTTAGGTATCTTGCTGATTTCCTACTTTTTTTCCATTAGGAGAGACAGGTTAACAGCTTCGTCGTCACGTCTGGGCCCGCTATCCGCTACTACACCAAGCCAACGCAAAACCATTAGCCAAACAATTGGTATAACGCTACTATCGGGTCTATCTTAAATGGCCTCAACTTTTATGAACAAGAGATGAAAACTATTACTTCTGTATCAGACACCACAATCACTTAGATATACTAAATGCCAACGCTTTAACAACCACAGACACCCTTATATATAATTTTACAAATAATACCAACCAAGCATTAGGGAACGGACAGCTTAAAGTCACAACAGATGGGAAAGCCGTAATGTTTGCAGGAGAATTTAACCAAGACGGTATCATACAAGTTTCTGACTACGATGCTTGGAAAGCAACTCCAGCCCAATTGAATGTTTATTCTGCTTTAGACGGCAATTTGGACGGCGTTGTACAAGTTACAGATTATGATGTATGGTTGCCCAACAAAGCGAAAATAGGGATTGCGGAGATTGGGTTTTAGTTGTTTTATTCGTTTGGTTTTGTAGATACGTATTGGAAATTAATAAAGTTCAATAGCGTTGAATCCATGTAAAATAGCCTCGATAGAAGCGTTATACCAAAAGACAGCGTTGGCGCAGAAAGGCATTGTAGAGATGTTGCAGTGCAATGTCTAAGGCCTGCAACGGCTTTTTGGTATAGTAGCGTATAGCGAGACCCTGCGCCACGACGAAGCTCCAAACCTTTCGCTCCAAATTAGAAAAAAATCTATTTTGAAAGTGCATATTAATAATTCTCTAATGAGTGAAGCGGTCTAATGCTCTAATTTCCTAATAGACTAATTCCGTGAAAAAATGACGTCAAAAATGTTATTTTGTCAGTAATGTGCGTCTAAAAAGTGTCAAAATGACATAAAACGCCATTCGGAATGTAAATTGCTGTAAAGACAATAGAATTTTAAAAAAAAATACGATGGATATAAATAAATTCACGATTAAGTCACAACAGGCATTGGCCTCTGCACAAGGATTGGCCTATAACCTGAATCACCAAACAATAGAACCATTACATTTGCTGAAATCAGTTTTAGATACCGATCCCGATTTAAGCAATTATATATTTAAAAAAGTAAAAGTATCGCTTGCTCCTGTGAAAAAAATCATAGAGAAGCAATTGGAATCTTATGGAAAAGTAGATGATTTAGATAATCAATATATGTCGCAGGATACCAATAAAGTAATCTTCAAATCGCAAGCTTTTACCAAAGAAATGAAGGATGATTTTACTTCTATCGAACATCTTTTTCTTTCCTTATTAGAAGTGAAAAGTGACGCTTCTCGTATCCTCAAAGATGCAGGCATGAAAATGGCAGAAGTACGTCAAGCAATCATTCAATTACGTAATGGCGAAAATGTAAAGGATGAAAACGGTGTTGTCTCTAATTACAAAGCACTCAAAAAATTTGCCCGTAACCTCAATGATATGGCAAATAAAGGAAAATTAGATCCTGTCATTGGGCGAGATGAGGAAATCAGAAGAGTCTTACATATTTTATCAAGAAGACGAAAAAACAACCCTGTTTTAGTGGGTGAGCCTGGTGTTGGAAAAACGGCAATTGCAGAAGGTATCGCTCATAGAATTGTCAATGGCGATGTTCCCGAAATTTTGAAATCTAAGGTTATTTATGCCTTGGATATGGGAGCATTGATGGCAGGCGCAAAATTTAGAGGGGATTTTGAGGAAAGACTAAAAGCAGTTATCAAAGAAATTACGGCTTCGGACGGAGAGTACATTTTATTTATAGATGAGTTACACACTCTTGTTGGGGCAGGAGCGACAGAAGGAGCTTTAGACGCTGCCAATATCTTAAAACCTGCGTTGGCTCGTGGAGAATTACGTGCAGTAGGCGCAACAACTTTAGATGAATACCAAAAATATTTTGAAAAGGATAAAGCACTCGCCCGACGTTTTCAAAAAGTATTTATAGATGAACCGCATTTAGAGGATTCTATTTCGATTTTGAGGGGGCTGAAAGAACGATACGAAACACACCACAAAGTGCGTATCAAAGACGAAGCCATCATCGCTGCGGTGGAATTATCTGACCGTTATATTACCGATAGATTTTTGCCAGACAAAGCGATTGACTTGATTGATGAAGCAGCAGCAAAACTGCGTTTAGAAATTAATTCTGTTCCTGAAGAATTAGATGAAATCAATCGTCGTATCACGCAATTAGAAATTGAGCGTGAGGCGATTAAAAGAGAAAAGGATGAGGTGAAAGTTGACAAATTGTCTAAGCAAATTGCCAACTTAAAAGAGGAACGAGATACCTTAAATGCAAAGTGGCAATCTGAAAAAGATATTATTGAAGGCATTCAAAATAGCAAGAAAGAAGTCGAGAACCTAAAATTATCGGCAGAGCAATATGAGCGAAAAGGCGACTATGGGAAAGTAGCAGAAATTCGTTATGGAAAAATCAAGGAAGCCGAGAAAGTACAAGCACGATTGAGCAAAGAATTGGAAGCTTTGGAAAGCCACCAACGAATGGTGAAAGAGGAAGTGGATTATGAAAATATAGCGCAAATTGTATCAAAGTGGACGGGTATTCCTGTCAATCGAATGATGGAAAGTGAGCGTGAAAAGTTGATGCGTTTAGAAGATGAATTGCGTAAAAAAGTGGTGGGACAAGATGAAGGAATTGTGGCGGTATCTGATGCCATTCGACGAAGTAAAGCGGGCTTGCAAGACCCCAATCGTCCCTTAGGTTCCTTTATTTTCTTTGGTCCAACAGGCGTTGGAAAAACGGAATTAGCCAAAACCTTAGCGTCTTATTTATTCAATGATGAAACCGCAATGGTGCGGATTGATATGTCCGAATATCAAGAAAAACACTCTGTCTCTCGGCTTATTGGAGCGGCACCTGGTTATGTTGGATACGATGAGGGCGGACAATTGACCGAAGCCGTCAGACGTAAACCGTATAGCGTTGTTTTGTTTGATGAGATGGAAAAAGCCCATCCTGATACCTTCAATTTGCTGTTGCAAGTATTGGAGGATGGACGCTTGACGGATAACAAAGGTCGGGTAGTCAATTTCAAAAATACCATCATCATTATGACCTCTAATATTGGTTCTCATATCATTTTAGAGAACTTTGAAGATGTCGATGAACACAATTTGTTTGCCGTGACAGAAAGTACGAAAATACAGGTGATGGAATTGATGAAAAAAGCGGTTCGTCCTGAATTTTTGAATCGTATTGATGATGTCATTATGTTTAAACCACTGATGAAGGACGTGTTGAAGGAAATAGTACGTATTCAAATCAATCAATTGCAAGAGCGTTTAGAGGATGCAGCAGTAGACTTGACGGTGACTTCGGAGGCGGAAGACTATTTGGTTGAATTGGGATATGATCCGCAGTTTGGCGCAAGACCATTAAAACGAGTTATTCAAAAGGAAGTCGTCAATGAATTATCGAAACAAATCATTTCGGGTAAAATCAAAAAAGATGGCGCATTGGTTGTTGATGTTTTGGATGGGAAAATGGTGTTTTACAATAAGACGATGAAAGAGGAAGTTTAGGTGACAGGTGACGGGTGACGGGTGACGGGTGGCGAGTGATTAAACTTTTTTCTATCTAAATTAAAATAAGTTTTAAGGGTTAAGAAGGTTGTTCTGTTTTGGGGCGGCCTTTTTTTGTTGAGACCATGCAAAATAGCCCTGATAGTAGCGTTATACCAAATGGCGTTGGCAGATATAAGCAGGGCTTTTGGTGTAGTAGCGGATAGCAGGCCTAAACGTAAAGACGAAGCACTTTACCCTTCGCTCCTAAAATCGCTTTTTTTACTTATCTTTGTACGAAATAAAAAATAATTTTAAAATCAAAATAAATAAAATGGCAGCAATAGAAACGGTATCAATCCCTCTTGGATTTCCCGCACCAGATTTCAAATTATTAGACACGATTTCGGGCGAATACAAAACTCTCGAAGATTTTAAATCGGACAAAGCAACACTCGTCATGTTCATTTGTAACCACTGTCCCTACGTCAAATGGATTATGGACGAACTCGTCAGTTTAGGCAACGACTATTTACCCAAAGGCGTTAAAATCGTCGCCATCAGCAGCAATGACGCCGATAATTATCCACAAGATGGACCCGACAAAATGAAAGAATTGGCAGCGTCCATCAACATGCCGTATCCATACTTATATGACGAAACGCAAGAAGTCGCCAAAGCTTATTTTGCTGCATGTACGCCCGATTTCAGTATTTTCGACAAAGACTTGAAATGCGTTTATCGAGGACAATTAGACGATTCCCGTCCTAACCGAAATGCCCCAACAGGCAAAGACATTCGCACCGTATTGGACGCAATCCTTGCAGGACAAGCCGTTCCAGAAAAACAAATCCCAAGCATCGGCTGCAACATCAAATGGAAGTCGGGGGAAACAACGGTGGAGTATAAATAGCAATAAACGAATTAACCAAATGAAAGTCGTGAAAGCGGTTTTCATTTTTTTTTGCAATAAAATTTGGTTCGTTGGTAATTATTGTAAAATTTTATTTCAACAATTTTTGCTCTAAATTGTTACTAAGACATGAAAAGTTTAATTTGTATAATTAGCCTATTATTTTTTTTTACTATAAATAAATCTATGGAACTATTTGATTTTGTAAAAGATAGCAACCTTTCCAGTTGGTACGTTGTAGATGATGTCGTAATGGGCGGACGTTCCGACGGTAATTTTGAAATTAATGAAGACGGATTTGGTGTATTTTATGGAGATGTTTCCTTAGAAAATAATGGGGGTTTTTCCTCTCTCAGATACCGTTTTGAACCAAAAAAAGTAAGTGATTTTAAGTCTTGCAAAATCCGTCTGAAAGGAGATGGAAAACGCTATCAATTTAGAGTGAAAACCGATAAGAATGACCGCCATTCCTACATCCATTATTTTGAAACAACAGGCGATTGGGAAACTATAGAAATTCCCCTAAATGAAATGTACCCAACCTTTCGAGGTAGAGAATTAGAAATGCCCAATTATCCCGTAGAACAATTAGAAGAAATCGCTTTTTTAATTGCCAATGCCAAAGCAGAGTCCTTTAAAATAGAATTTGATTGGATTGTTTTGGAGTAGATTTTTTAGGAGCGAACTGTTTGGAGCTTCGTCGTAACGTTTAGTCCTGCTATCCGTTAATGGATGGCATCTCCAAGATGCCTTGCATTTTTTCACGCACTGTACGGTATTGGAAGGCATTTTCAAAATGCCTTTCATTTCCACAGATGAACCGAAACGGCAGCCAACGCAACCATCCAACCACTGCTATCAGGGCTATTTTAAATGGTCTCCACCACTATCTACTTATTCGCAAACAAACAAATATTTTCTACAAGAGCATCCATCGAATAGAGCGTCCGTCTTGTTTTCATATTTGCGATTCTTACTGTCCTTAGTTTATGTTTTCTAAAAATTTCAAGATTGTAACTGATGTGGGAATGGTTAAAGCCATAAATAGATAATTTCATAAAACGTTCTTCTCTATCAGTAGTAAGCTGATTGTGGCGACCTCGATGAAGACTCTTATAAGGTTCGTATTTTTTATTAGGTATCGCAACTTCAACTTTTCTTGAAAACTTATCGAAAGTTAGCTTACCACAATCAAGCGTCTTTTTAAGCATTGCTACATCAAAGCTCGCTGCCTCATTCATTACCATAATTTCTAAGGGATAGGTATAATCAATTCCATCCGTTGGAGAATGAGAATAAGTACAACCAAAAAAGGTCAATAAGAAAAGTAAAAAATATAGAGGTTTCATGTAGGAATAGTTGATGATTGTAAGTAAGGGGACGATTTTAGTAGGACGAAAGGGACGTAGTAATTGCCCTCTTATCAATTATTTACAAAATTTTTAATGTGCGTTTTATTTTGTCTACCCACTATACTAAATTAACCTCAATAAAATTACGAAAGTTCCCATCGTCCTCAAAATCACTCAACAATCTCAATATCCACCAATCGTCTATAATAAATAAGCAGAATCACCGCAGCAACAAATGCACAAGCTCCTAAAATATAAAAATCTAAATAGGTTCTTTCTGTAAAAAAGACAAGAGAAAAAAGCCCAATAAAGAACATGCGCAACAAGACATTAATGACCTGAAAAACGGACTGTGTACGTCCAATTACCTGGTTGGGTACATGCTCCAACATATAAATCACTCGCATAATTCGAGAACCAGAATTAGACACGGCTAAAAAGAAAAGCAATACAAAAAATATAGGCAAATTCGTTGTAGAACCCATTATAATCAATATGCTTGCGCCCAAAATCGTCAGGATGATATTGCCCAAAACGGTAGAGGTTTTTTTGAAAATATACCGAATCGAAAATCCTGCTCCCAATGCGCCCATTCCATAAAACATTTCTCCCAAAGCATACGCATTGCCATCGCCCCCCAAGACCACTTTAATATGATTGGGTAGCACGAAATAATTTGTCACCATAACCGTCACAAAAATGAAATAAGAAGCATTCCCAAAGACGAAGATGAGTGGATTTTTTTGTAAAAAACGAATGCCCTGTTTTAGTTGAGTGAGGACATTGCCCGACTCTTTTGTGCGTATGACAGTTGGCTCATACCGAATCATTGAAATGAGTATAAACGAAATTGTATAGGTAATCCCATCCATCAAAAAGATTTTAGGCAATGACCACGCTTCAATTGTAAATGGAACATAAAACGAAAAGCCCAGTAAAGACGTTTCGCCTGCTTGTACGCCTGTCATCAATAAAGCTGCTAAAGCTCCTGCCGTCATTGACGTTACTTGCCCTTGTACTTCCAGCCATGTACTGATTTTGCCGTAGTGTTTGCGTTCTATAATTTCTTGGGAAAAGGCGTAAAGGGTAGGGTAGTGTACGTTGTACACAAAAAAGGTGGCTGCAAAACAAATCGTCACCAAAGGCGTTGGAATAGCGCCGTTTATCAAACCATAAGAAGCCATTGACAAAAAGGTAACAGCCCCAAAAACATTCTCCCCCAAAAACAAATTTCTTCGATTGTATTTATCGACCAATGTTCCTACATACATTCCCCAAATCAAAGAAACACAGGTAATGCAAAAGTAAATCGTTCCAAACAAGGCTGGGGCTTCTAAAGTATCCGTAAAATACCAGGGAATGGCAATCATACTAACCCCCTGAGAAAATCCCGAAATGGTGTTAGCCGAAAAAAGTAAAATGAGTGCTTTGAGGTTTTTCAATCAATGAATTGTTTTGGTAAAAAAGCTTAACAAAAAATAGTGGAAAGAGTTTCCAAAATTCCGTAAATTTGCACAAAAGTAAACAAAAGAAAAATAAAACAGAACATAGACGTTCTAACCATCCAAAATAGACCCGATAGTAGTGGTATGGCTTTTGGTTTATGTGGTTTTTGTAGTTTATGTCGTTTTTGTGGTTGTTCATTTCGACTCTGCTCAATGACCCAAAAGCCATAAGAACGGATAGCGGGCCCATCCAAAACGACGAAGCAATAAACCGTTCTCTCCTAAATATTAGAATTTAGAAAAGAATTTAAATTAGGCCGTTCTCTCCAAAAAAAAGCAAATAGAAAAATAAAGTAATCGACAAAAATAATGCAAAAAAGAATCACCCAAAAACAAGCCCTTATCAAATTGCAACGATACTGTGCCTACCAAGAACGCTGCCATGCAGAAGTCACCGAAAAATTGAGTAGCTTGGGTATTTGGGGCGATTGGGCAAATGAAATTATCGTCGATTTAATAGAGGAAAGATTTCTGAATGAAGAGCGGTATGCATGTAGCTTGGTTAGGGGAAAATTTAAGTATAAACAATGGGGCAAAAACAAAATTATCCAACGCCTCAAACAAAAGAAAATATCGCCTTACCTCATCAAACACAGCCTAAAGGAATTGAACGAAGAGGACTACATCAAAACCATACAAAAACTCATCGAAAAAAAAGACAAACGCCTGCGAGACGAGGATGTTTATAAAAGAAAACAAAAAATCGTCAGTTATCTTTTACAAAAAGGCTACGAAAGTTCACTTATTTGGAAATACTTAAATAGCTATTTTGAAAAGAAGGGGACGGAGAGGGACGTTTTATAGGGACGTTTAAATTACCTGTAAAATCCCTATGATCAACCATACCGTTCCAACAAACGCCGATCCACGCCCATCTTCAAAGCCAACCAATACAACAAAGGAAAAATCCATCTCGACGACATTTTAAACAGCAAATTATCCATCTGTGTATCGCCCCAATAAAATAAAATAGCCGAATAAAACACATTGAAAGGATACTGCCGCTTCGTCGTTTTTCCATCCCGTACTAACCCAAAAAGTACCTTAATAAAAGTCTCAAAATCAGGCTGACCAGGCGTCAATTTTACCCGAAAGGAAATAGGCGCATCCGTAGGATTGAAAAAACAATGCAGCGTATTAGGCAAAATTATCTTAGCCTCCTTCGGCTGCAAATACAAAATATCCTGTTCCACCTGCAAGCCCAAAACTCCAGAAACTGCCACAAATTCCTCCACAAATTTCGTATGAAAATGCAAAGGATTCCTTCCCCCTTTTTCTAAGGTCACCAACAACAAAGAGTATGCCCCACCAGAAGCCTCACAAGACTTCTCAATGACCACATACTCTTTATTCAAAGGATTGTAATATCGCTTCATTTGGTGTGTGTTAGGGCATTCGTAGATTTGTGTAATAGGAAATTAGTCTACACCAAAAATCAACATGCCCACCCACAACTACAAAAACTACATAAACCACAAAAACTACTTAAACAATAGAATCAAACCCCGTATAAGGACGCAAAGCCTCTGGAATCATAATCCCCTCCGCCGTCTGATTATTCTCCAACAACGCCGCCAAAATGCGAGGCAACGCCAACGCACTACCATTCAGACTATGCGTCAAATGCTTTTTATTATTTTCATCCCGAAAACGGATTTTCATCCGATTCGTTTGGAACGTCTCAAAATTAGAAACACTACTCACTTCCAACCAACGATTTTGTGCCGCAGAAAAAACCTCAAAATCATACGTCACAACGGCAGTGAAACCCAAATCCCCACCGCATAAACGCATAATTCGATACGGCAATTCTAAAGCCTGCAAAAGCGTTTCCACATGCGCCACCATTTCGTCCAATACCTCAAAAGATTTGTCAGGATGCACCACCTGTATAATTTCCACTTTTTCAAACTGATGAACCCGATTTAAACCACGCACATGCGCCCCATAAGAACCAGCTTCTCGCCGAAAACACTGAGAATGTGCCGTCATTTTCACAGGCAAATCCTCCGCATTCAAAATATCGCCTCGCAACACATTGGTCACAGGCACTTCCGCCGTCGGAACAATGTACAAATCATCGGCAGTCACATAATACATTTGTCCTTCTTTATCAGGCAATTGCCCTGTTCCAAAAGCAGTTTCTTTATTTACCAACAATGGAGGTATAAATTCAGTATAACCTGCTTCTATCGCACGATCCAAAAAAAAAGCCACCAAAGCCCGTTGCAATTTTGCCCCGTGTCCCTTAAAAACAGGAAAACCAGCCCCAGCAATCTTTGTTCCCAATTCCAAACTCATCAAATCATACTTTTTCATCAGATCCCAATGCGGTTCTGCCCCATTATGTAAGGTCGGAACTTCCCCAACAGCCTTTACCTCCACATTATCCTCATCACTATTGCCCTTCACCACCGACTCATGCGGAACATTGGGCAGCAAAATCAGCTTATCATGTAAATCTGCTTCCACCTTTTTCAATTCCTCCTCCAACGCTTTATTGGATTCCTTGAGAGCCGTCGTTTTTTCCTTCAAGACATTTGCTTCCGCCGCTTTTCCCGACTTAAAAAGGTCTCCAATCTGTTTTGCAAGCTGATTACTTTCACTCAACTGCGTATCCAATTTTTGCTGCGTACTTCTTCGCACCGCATCCAAAGCAATCACTTCATCAACAATCTGAATATCCTTAAAATTACGAATATCCAATCGCTCTTTAATAAGCTCCGCATTATTTCTTACAAAGGCAAGTTGTAACATGTTCTAATATATTTTATTTTAATATTTTATTGGCAATCTATCACCAAAGCTAAAAAAACCACACAAAAGTATTGATTTCAGTAGATTATAACCATAAAAACGTCATAATAATTCCCCAGTAATTTTCGTATTTAATTTCTTTAGGAGAGAACGGTGGGTTGCTTCGTCGTTCAGCATAGTCCCGCTGTCCGTTCCATTCTGCCGCTACGCTTTCCAGAATCCACTACCATCGGGTCTATTTTGGACGGTCAGAACTTCTATGAACTACTTATATAATTCTGGTCGCAGCCAAAACGCTATGGTAAAAGAAAAATATGCCCACAAACAAAGTTAAATGGACTCATATAACTTATATGGTGAAAAAACATGCCCACAAACAAATATGGTGAAAAAACATGCCCACAAACAAAAAACTAAAATGGACTTAAAACCAACTAAAAACAACTTATATGGTCCAGCGTTTATAGAATTGAGGTAAATTCATCGCCAAAAAAGTATATTATTTCACCATATAACAAAAAAGACAAATATTAATGTAGTTTTTTTTAAAGAAAATATCAAAAAGAAAAAGAACAGCTTATAGTTTTTAGATTGATAAAAGATATTTTTTTACAATAAATTGATAGTGAAATGCTTATGGTTACAATTTTTTATAATCAATAGCCACATATCTTCTTAAATACCCTGATTTTTATTTCAAAAAAAGACAATGTTTTGTGGCGATTACTTGCAAAAGTTAAAATATCTCTGTATTATTGCCCCCATAAAGTTATACTTTTGCACCTCACATTAGGTTAGTTCCCTACTTTCCCAACTTACTCCTGTTAGTTTTTCTGATATTGAGAAGTAAATAGCTATTTGTGTGTGCTTTTTACAAAAAAATAATTCTTACCTTTTTTCTTTCACCTAATACATTACCTATGTACGATATTTTGCAGCTAAATGACATGCTGCTAACTGAGCTAAAGGATATTGCTAAAAAAATGTCCATGAGAAGCTATAGTGGGCTTAACAAACAAGACCTAATCCTTAGAATTTTAAGTCGCCAATCTGAATTATTAAATGCTGAGGCTGAAGAAGAGGAGGACGACGACGATGATGATGGTGATGAGTTTATTCCATTTTCGGATGATATTGATGATGATTATGAAGAAGAAGAGGACGAGGACTTTGAGGAAGAGGAGGAGTACGATGATGATGACGAGGAAGAGGAAGAGGAAGAGGAAATTGTAGAAGTCAAGAAAAAGAAAACAAAGAAAGATAAGGATAAAAAAGAAAAAAGTACCCGCAAAAGAACAAAGGTTAAAAGACAAGATTCTGATGACGAGGAGGAAGTTAAAAAGCCTAAAAAAAGAAAAGAAAGAGAAGGGCTTCGTAGCGAAAAAAGCGACCGCAGTGAGCGTTCTGATCGCAATGACAGAGATAGGGACAGAGACAGAGGTGACCGCAATGATAGAGACAGAGACAGAGACAGAGGTGACCGTAATGACAGAGATAGGGATAGAGACAGAGGTGACCGCAATGAGTCTCGAAATGACAGGGATAGGGATAGGGACAGAGGAGATCGCAACGACAGAAGTGATAGAGGAGATCGCAATGATAGGGACAGAGACAGAGGAGATCGCAGCGACAGAAGCGACAGAGATAGAAGCAAAAAGAGAGAACCCAAAAAACCTGTTTTTGACATAGAATTTGATGGTGTTATTGCAGGAAATGGTGTTTTGGAAATGATGAGCGACGGATATGGATTCTTACGTTCTTCTGATTACAACTATTTGACTTCTCCTGATGATATTTATGTATCACCTTCTCAAATCAAGTTATTTGGTCTCAAAACGGGGGATACCGTTCAAGGTGCAATCCGTCCTCCAAAAGAAGGAGAAAAATACTTTGCCTTATTAAAAGTAGAAAAAATCAATGGACGAGATCCTAAAGAAGTAAGAGATCGTGTACCTTTTGATTACCTCACTCCACTTTTCCCAGAAGAAAAATTTGAAATAGAGACAGCACCAAATCTTTATTCCACTCGAATTATTGATTTGTTTACGCCTATTGGTAAAGGACAAAGGGGGTTGATTGTGGCACAGCCAAAAACTGGTAAAACGTTCTTACTCAAAGATATAGCAAATGCCATTGCTGAAAACCATCCTGAAGTATTCCTTATCGTCTTACTAATAGATGAAAGACCAGAGGAGGTAACAGATATGGCAAGAAGTGTAAATGCAGAAGTCCTCGCCTCTACTTTCGATGAACCCGCAGAAAGACACGTAAAAGTATCAAGCATTGCCCTACAAAAAGCCAAAAGATTGGTGGAATGTGGACATGATGTGGTTATTTTGTTAGATTCTATCACTCGTCTAGCAAGAGCGCACAACACCGTTGCCCCTGCTTCTGGTAAAGTACTTTCAGGTGGTGTGGAATCAAGTGCCTTACACCGACCTAAAAAATTCTTTGGAGCAGCCCGAAATATTGAGGGCGGTGGTTCTCTGACCATTTTAGCGACAGCCTTAATAGAAACAGGCTCGAAAATGGACGAGGTCATCTTTGAGGAGTTCAAAGGTACAGGTAATATGGAATTACAATTGGATAGAAAACTCTCTAATAGAAGAATTTATCCTGCGGTAGATGTTACCAAATCAAGTACTCGTCGAGAAGATTTACTAATGAGCAAAGAAACATTGCAACGGATGTATATCTTGAGAAAACAACTCGCTGATATGAATACCGAAGAATCAATGCAATTTATGCTCGGAAATATGAAAGGTACTCGCTCCAATGCAGAGTTCCTACTTTCGATGAATAGCTAAAATCGCTAGCAAAAAAGAAATAAATTAGAATATAAAAGAAAAAAAGACTATCTTTGCAGTCAATTTTTTAAAATAGTATATGTCATGAAAAGAACGTTTCAACCTTCAAGAAAGAAGAGAAAAAATAAGCACGGTTTTAGAGAAAGAATGTCTAGTAAAAACGGGCGTAAAGTATTAGCACGCAGAAGAAAGAAAGGACGTGTTAAATTAACCGTTTCAGATGAAAGAAAACTAAAAGACTAAAACGATATATAGATGCCATCTGCTAAAGGTAGATGGCATTTTTTCTTTTTCTTCCCATGAGCAATACAAAACAATCCTTTGGCATCAACAAAAAAGAAAAAGTCAAAAGCCGTATTCTCATAGACGAACTCTTCAAAAAAGGCAACTCCAAAGTCTTTTTTCCCTTTCGGATTGTATGGATTTTTACAAATCTACCACATCCCATACCCATACAATTTGCGGTCAGTGTACCCAAACGCAAATACCCCAAAGCCGTAGATCGCATCCGTTTCAAACGCCAAATGCGAGAAGTTTACCGCCTCAACAAACACCTCCTTACCGACAATATTCCACCCAATTCAAAAGAACAACTAGCCGTCATGTTCCTATTCATCAGCAATACCCCCATTCCCTACAAAGCAATGGACAAACAGATGAAAAATGCCCTGAAATTCCTCAAAAAGCAATACAAAACTCCCGAAAAATAACTATTTTAGAATTGGGGAAGTCTCCTATAATTTTTAGGAGCGAACGGTCAGGAGCTTCGTTGTGACGCCCAGGCCTGCTATCCGTTCTTATGGCTTAAAAAGAACCACAAATCACATAAGAACCGAACCACAGCACTAAGCACCAAGAACTACGGCACTAATTAAGCCATACCACTGCTATCAGGGCTATTTTTCATTGTTTCAACGTCAATAAGTCGGTGAGGAGAGGACTAGACTCGTCACCAGTCACTCGTCACCAATCACAAATAACCAACATCAACAAAAAAATGACGCCACAAAAGTTTTTCCAAAAACTCCTTATTCTACCCGTAAGATTCTATCAACTGGCGATTTCTCCACATTTGGGCGCATCGTGTCGGTATACGCCCACATGTTCACAATATACCATCGAAGCCATCACCAAACATGGCGTATTCAAAGGAAGTTACCTATCCATCAAAAGGATTTTCTCATGCCATCCGTGGGGGGGACATGGACACGACCCTGTACCGTGAGAATTATTAGTTGATAGATGGTTGTTAGCAGCAAAAAAATTGACTTTTACGTACAAACAAACGATATTTACACGTAAAAAACGATATGGCAAATACAAAATTAACATTAAGTTTAAATAAGGTGGTAATAGAAGATGCTAAAAACTATGCTAAAAGCAAAAATGTCAGCCTTTCACAATTAATTGAAATATATCTTCTTAAAATTACATCTAATGATAAAATCGAATCTGAGCCTACACCAATAGTTGATCAATTAAGTGGTATTATTGAGCTTTCTAATGAAACTAATTACAAAGAAATTTATACAGATTATTTAATCGAAAAATACAAATAATGAAAGAGAAAGTATTTTTGGATACAAATATAGTCTTGGATATGTTAGCAAAAAGAGAACCTTTTTTTCTATCTGCTAAAGAATTATTCAAACTTGGTGAAAAACAAGAAATAGAGCTTCTAATAAGTTCTCTTACTTTTATAAATGTTCAATATATTTTGAGAAAACAGATTGGCAAAGAGTCTGCAAAAAAAGCAATAAGAGCTCTACGATTATTATGCTCAATTTGTAATATGGGAGAAAGAGAAATTGATTTAGCTTTACTATCAGAAATGAAAGACTTTGAAGATGCTGTTCAATATTTCACAGCAATAAATAATAATTCTAAAGTTATCATAACTAAAAATACCAATGATTTTAAACAAGCTCAGTTACCTATTATGACAGCAGAAGAATATTTGAAATCATTAGAATGATTGCTTTGATTGTCAGGGTGAAAAAGGAATTTCTAATATTATTTTGATTGACACTCTCTTTTGAAAAAAATCACAAACTTTGTCCCTAAATCCATAAATTATAAAAAGTACAAATTACCTTTGTTCCAAAAAATATGACGACATTTTCAGAATTAGGAATAAGTGAGGCTTACATAAAAGGACTCGCAGAACTCAATATTATACAGCCAACTGAAATTCAAGAAGCAGTAATACCTATACTTTTAGAAACGAAGACCGATTTAATTGGTTTAGCACAAACAGGAACTGGAAAAACGGCCGCTTTTGGATTGCCTCTTTTGAACTCAATTGACCCTAATAAAGCCGAAGTGCAGGGCTTAATCATTGCGCCAACACGGGAACTTGTACAACAAATACAAAAGCAACTTTTTAGATTTACCAAATATATTGATGAAAAGATTTTTGCAGAAGGAGTTTATGGAGGAGAGAAAATAGATAGGCAAATCAGTGCCTTAAAAAGACCTACGCACATTGTCGTGGCTACCCCTGGACGTTTGCTTGATTTAATAGAACGCAAAGCCGTGGATATTACGAATATTAAAACGTTAGTACTCGATGAAGCGGACGAAATGTTGAGTATGGGTTTTAAGGAAGAGTTAAGTAAAATTATAGCATACAATACCACTAAGCGAAATACTTGGTTGTTTTCTGCGACTATGCCACAAGAAATTAAGCATATTATTAGAACTTATATGTCAAGTGATGCCATTAAAATTGAGATAAATAAGAGTATATTGGTCAACGAAAATATTTCACATTATTTTATAAATACGAGTATTGAGGATAAATTATATGTGATTACAAGGCTTCTTAAAAAAAGACAAGGAGAGCGAGGTGTTATCTTTTGTAGAACCAAGGCAGGCACTAAAAAGTTAGCAAAACAATTACAGGAGGAAGGTTTTGCTATTGATGCATTGGAAGGCGATATGCGACAAAAGGAACGAGATAAGGTCATGCGGGCTTTTAAAAAAGAAAGACTTCAATTTTTGGTATCTACCGATGTTTCAGCAAGAGGGATAGATGTAAACAACCTTGCTTTTGTCTTACATCATCAATTGCCAGATGAGTTAGCTTATTATACCCATAGAAGTGGTCGAACGGCCAGAGCAGGGAAAACAGGGCAGTCAATCGCTTTGATTATTCCTGGTGAGATGGACAAAATAATGGACATTCAAAAAACTTTAGATATTGTATTTGATGAAATGACGATGTGATATCAAGTATTCTATTGAGCAATCAAATAAGACTTACATTGATGAATAAGGAGCGAAAGGTTTGTCTTTCATCGCAACGGAAAGTCCTGCTATCCGTTCTTATGGTGGCTAGCCTGTCACAGACTCAACGCTGCGCCACCATACCACTCCTATCAGGGCTATTTTGCAAGGTCTCTACCACAAATATTGGTTTACAATACCCTTTATCCTTTGCGTTCTCTGCATTAAAAGGAACATTGCATAGGAAAATATCTTAAAAAACGATTCTTCAAAAATCATACAGGTCAATAATAGGATAATCTGTTAAAAAAAAATTAAAAACCCCCCTTTTTATAACACCATATAAAACATAATGCTTTAATTTAGGTTTAAGTAAGGTAAGTACTTTATTTTACGATAGGGGGGAAGACCATGCAATATAGACCTGATGGTAGTGGTATGGCTTTTGGTTTATGTGGTTTTAGTAGTTTATGTGGTTTTTGTGGTTGTATCTCGACTTTGTTTGATGACCCGTAAAAGCCATAAGAACGGACAGCAGGACTGAACCATCACGACGAAGCATTCCACCATTCTCTCCTAAATCAAATAGCCATAAAGAAAAAAGTGAAATCGAAATAATGTAAAGTGTCCTAAAAAAGACTAAATACCTCATATCCAACAATCTACAACTCAAAAGAATGACCCAAAAAACGAAAGTCATAGCTATAGCAACGGTAGCCCTCTCTTTATTCTCTTTTACGATAGGCGGTAAGTATTTTGAGATTTCTAAAAATCTTGATTTGTTTATCAGTTTATATGCAGAACTCAATACGTATTATGTTGATGATCTGGACACGGAGGCATTGATGGAAGAAGGGATTAATGCTATGTTACAATCCTTAGACCCCTATACGGTTTACTATCCTGAAGAGGAGATGGAAGGCTATAATTTGCAAATGACGGGAAAATATGGCGGTATTGGCTCGTTGATTAACAAAAGTGAGGAATACGTCATTATTTCTGAACCCTATGAGGGATTTCCTGCCCAAAAAGCGGGATTGATTGCAGGGGATAGAATTATTGAAATCAACGGCGAATCGTTTGTTGGAAAAGAGTCTGATGATGTTAGTAAAGTGCTAAGAGGTGCGCCTGGTACAGCAGTGACTTTGACGATTGAAAAACCACGTTCAGGGGAGCGGTCTACCATCAAGCTCATTCGAGAGGAAGTCGAAATCAAAAGTGTTCCTTTTGCGGGAATGGTGGATAATAATGTTGGCTATATTCGCTTAACAACCTTTACCAACGATTGTAGTAAAGATGTGAAAGAGGCCTTGGCGAACTTGAGTAAAGAAAATGATTTGAAAGGGGTGATTCTTGATTTGCGAGGAAATCCTGGTGGTTTGTTGCAAGAAGCGGTCAATATCTCGAATCTTTTTATTGATAGAGGTATAGAGGTCGTAAAAACGAAAGGGCGTATTCGGGAATGGGAAAAAACCTTTAAAACTCGTTTCTCGCCTGTTGATACAGAAATACCGATTGTTGTTTTGACAAGTCGAGGGTCTGCTTCTGCTTCTGAAATCGTTTCGGGTGTGCTACAAGATTACGATAGAGGGGTGATTATTGGTGAAAGAACTTTTGGAAAAGGGCTTGTGCAATCAACCAAAGATGTAGGCTACAATGCGAAATTGAAACTGACGACAGCGAAGTATTATTTACCATGTGGGCGTTGCGTTCAAGCCATTGACTATTCGGGTAAATATAAGGATGGCAGCGACAAAATTAATGATTCTTTGAGAACAGCATACAAAACTATCAATAACCGAGTGGTATATGACGCAGGTGGTGTTGATCCAGATATCAAAGTTGAAGCAGAGGAATTGAGCCAAATCACCATTAGTCTCATTCGCAAGCAATTGATTTTTGATTTTAGTTCTGATTTTGTGGAGAAAAATAAGACCATTCCTTCTGCTCGTGATTTTAAAATTACAGATGCCCTTTTTGATGAATTTGTAGGATTTATTGCAGATAAAGAATACGATTATGAAACGCAAAGTGAAGATTTTTTAAAAGAGTTGAAAAAGAACGCAGAAGAAGAAAATTATTATGAAAGTATTGAGCAAGAAATCACACAGCTTGAAACGAAAATCAAACACGATAAAGAAAAAGATTTGTTCAAATACAAAGGACAAATTAAAGAGTATTTAGAAAGTGAAATCGTAACACGTTACTATCACCAAAAAGGACGAATCGAAGCAACTTTAGATGATGATCCTTTTGTCATGGAAGCAGCCAAAGTATTGAACAACCCCGCACAATACAATAAAATCTTAGCTAAGAATTGATGTAGAGTGGCGAGTGACTGGTGACGAGTGACGGGTGGCGAGTGATGGATGAATCAGAATATGTCGCTTTTGTTCCACTGAAATCGCCCTTACTTACTTTATATAATTTGGTTCAAAGAAAAAAGAAAAAGAAAAACTAACATGGTTAAGAAATATTTTAAGCAAAGTATCATTGCCCTCACACTTTTAGGAATGTCAGGATACGCCTTTGTTGAAAGTGATTTATTTACTTTGTCTAAGAATTTAGAGATATACTCCAATATTTATAAAGAACTCAATGAGACGTATGTAGATGATGTGGAGGCAGCAGGATTGATGCGTATTGGTATCAATGCCATGCTCAAAAAATTAGACCCATATACCAATTATATCACCGAAGCACAAATTGAGGGCGCAAGGCTCAAAAAATTTGCAGGTGGAGGCGACATTGGTGTAAAGCTCATAAAAATGGGCGATAATATCGTCATTGAAGAAGTTTTAGAAGGACTTCCTGCCGATACAATGGGCATCAAACCAGGTGCCATCATCACGGTGATTGATGACAAAGAAGTCAAAGGTAAAAGCTTAGAAGAAATTGAGTTATTCATGAAAGGACAGCCCGATACAGATATGGAGCTTACCTTCAAGCCTTACGGACAAGATAAAGAAGAAACTGTATTTGTCAAAAGAGCTGTCATCAAACCCAAAGACGTCGCCTTCTCCAAAATGCTCAACGACTCTATCGGTTATGTGCGTTTATCGACATTTTTAGCTCCAAAATGCGGGCTATTTGTTAAAAGTGAAATAGACAAACTCGCCAAAGAAAACGAAAATTTCAAATACTTAGTTTTTGACCTTCGAGGCAATCCAGGAGGATATTTACGAGAATCAATTATCATCAACAACATCTTCATTGAAAAAGGACAAATGCTTGTAAGAACAAGCGGACGAGATGAAGATGAAGCCAAAGAATATGAAGCTTCTGTTGATCCTGCTTATCCAGACTTACCCTTAATCGTACTCACCAACAATAAATCTGCTTCTGCCTCCGAAATTGTATCAGGCACCATGCAAGATTTGGACAGAGGATTGGTCGTCGGACAACGAACATACGGCAAAGGGCTCGTTCAGCAAACTAAAGATATAGGCTTTAATTCTAAGGTTAAATTGACCGTCGCAAAGTATTATATTCCAACAGGACGTTGCATTCAGGCTGTTGATTATTATGGAGATTATACCGACAAAGGAGCAGCAGCGACGATTCCTGATTCTTTAAAGAACGAATTTCGTACAAAGAATGGACGAATTGTTTATGATAATTCAGGAGTTGCGCCCGATGTGGAGGTGATGAAAAATGACAAAAGTGCATTTATCAAAGGATTAAAAGACGAAAAAGCCATCTTTAAATACGCCAATTATTACCAAGCAAAACACGACAGCATTGTCGCTCCTTTAGATTTCGATTTTACTGATGCAGATTTTGAAGATTTCGTCAAATTTGTTGAAAGTAATAAAGTACAATTTGAGTCAAAAACAGAAGAATCTTTAACGAAATTACAGGAAAGCACGGAGGAAGAAGCATATTATGATGCCGTCAAAACAGAGATGGGCGCCTTACAAAAGAAAATTGATGAATTAAAAAAGAAAGAAATTCGCCAATATAAAAAGGAACTCAAAAGCCTTTTAAAATACGAAATCATTTCTCGTTATCACTACGAACGAGGTCGTTTAGAAGCCTCTTTATTAGAAGATCCGAACATTCAAGAGTCTTTTAATATATTTGGAGATATGAAAAAGTACAATGAACTTTTGGGGAAAAAATAAATAGCTACTTTTTTCGGAAACAACATAATTAAGGCAACTTGAAATAATAAATGACTCATTCTGACATCATCTTTTTCCATCATACTTCGTTAAAAAGCCTCGTCATAGCTCGCTATGCCTACGTTTTTTGCCTCGTCTGCTGAAAAAATATTTAGCCAAAATAAATATTTATTAAATTAAAAATTGCCTAAAACCTGTCTGACTTAATGTTAGACAGGTTTTTTTTATGCTTCTTATGTTGGTTTTTTTAGGAGAGAACGGTGGATTGCTCCGTCGTGACGCTAAGTCCTGCTGTCCGTTCTTATGGCTTTTATGGGGCATCAAACAAAGTCGAGATACAACCACAAAAACCACACAAACTACAAAAACCACATAAACTAAAAGCCATACCACTACCATCAGGTCTATTTTGCACAGTCAATCGCTCTATCAGAGAATTAAAGTAATTTATTTTTAAACAATTCCTTGATTAAATCCTTTTAACTTTGCATTCTAAGTTCATTATAATCTAACAATATATGCGTCTTTCAGATATTAGAAAACCCATAGACAGAGAATTGAATTTGTTTGAAAAAACATTTCGGAAATCAATGGAAAGCAAAGTGCCTTTATTGGACAAAATTATGTATTACATTGTACAGCACAAAGGTAAACAAATGCGTCCCATGTTTATTTTCTTCTGTGCAAAACTAACAGGACAAGTACAGGAAAAAACGTATAGAGGAGCATCTTTAGTAGAGTTATTACATACAGCCACCTTAGTCCATGATGATGTCGTAGATGATTCTAATAAAAGACGAGGATTCTTTTCCGTAAATGCGCTATGGAAAAATAAAATAGCCGTATTGGTTGGAGATTATTTATTGTCAAAAGGATTTTTACTTTCCTTAGAACACCAAGATTACGATTTACTCCACTTATTATCAACTGCCGTAAAGGAAATGAGCGAAGGAGAGCTATTGCAGATTGAAAAAGCCCGAAAATTAGATATTGATGAGGCAGTATATTACGAAATAATACGCCAAAAAACGGCTTCTTTGATTACAGCAGCTTGTGGCATCGGCTATGCATCTACCATGGAGGAAAGTGATAAAGAAGGTTTAGAAAAAATCAAGACTTTTGGAGAAAAAGTAGGCATTGCCTTTCAAATAAGAGATGATTTATTCGATTATGGACAAGGCAATATTGGAAAACCCACAGGAATTGACATTAAAGAGAAAAAAATGACCCTTCCGCTAATTTATGCCTTAAACAATGCTTCCAAATCCGATAAAAGGCGAATTATTAGCATTGTAAAAAATAAAAGTGAGGATAAAAGAAAAGTAAAAGAAGTAATAGATTTTGTACACGAGAGCAATGGCATTCAATATACAAGAGATGCGATGATGCAATACCAGACAGAAGCTTTTGACATTTTACATCAATTTCCCGATAGTCCAGCTCGCACAGGATTAGAGCAATTGATTCGATTTACCACAGAAAGAAAAAAATAAAAAAAACCTATCTGATTTATCAGACAGGTTTTTTTATTTCTAAGTCGTATAATTACTTCTTAGATTTCTTAGCAGATTTGATCTTAGCCTCGTAGCGTTTTTTAGTTAGCTTTCTTCTTGTTTTATACATTTTAGCTAATTGTTTTTCCGCTTTTTGTTGGCGTTTTTTCAAACTTTTAAGTTCTGCTCTCAAAGCCTTTTTCAATTTCTTTGCAGACAAGGGTTTAACCTCTTTTTTAGCAGGTTTTTCCGCAGCCACTTTTTCCGCTTTAGTTGTTTTCTTTGCCTTCTTTACTTTCGTTTTTTTCGCTTTCTTAGTAGGTTTCTTTGCTTTCTCAGCTTTAGCTGTACTAGCTTTCTCAGCTTTAGCTGCAGCAGATTTCTCTTTTTTAGCTGTAGCAGATTTTTCAGACTTAGGTGCAGCAACGGGCTTTTCTACTTTAGGCGCAGCAGTAGGCTTTTCTACTTTAGGTGCTGATGCTTCCTTGGCCTCTACAGGTTTAGGCGTTTCCTCTGCTTTAGCTGTCTCTTCTTTTTTAGGTCTACCTCTTCTACGAGTTACTTTAGGAGTTTCTTCCGCTTTAGCTGTCTCTTCTTTTTTAGGTCTACCTCTTCTGCGAGTTACTTTAGGCGTTTCCTCCGCTTTAGCTGATTCTTCTTTTTTAGGTCTACCTCTTCTTCGAGTTACTTTTGGAGTTTCTTCTACTTTCGTTGCTTCTGTTTTAGCTGTTTCCTCTTTATGAGGTCTACCTCTTCTACGAGTAGGTTTTGGAGTAGTCTCCTCTGTCGTTTTTGTCGACTTTCTTACCATGTTTTTGATGATTTTTTTTCCAATGTACTCAAACAGTTCAAATTCTTTTTGATATTCTAATAACTCCTTTTCAATATTTCTTTTAAGCAGATTGAAAAAAAGACGGTATGCTAAATTATTCATTTATGTATGTTTATGATAAAATCCCTTAGCAATATTTAATCTAAATTGGCTGTTTGTTTACAATTAATTAATAATAAATAAATACAAAGATAATCTAAAATAATAAATCTTGAAAAAAAATAATTAAAAATACTATTTTATTAATTGATTAAATAAAATAAATTCTTTTTTTATGCTTGAGAATCAATTTGTTAGATACTATTTTTTTAAATCTTTTTTAATTGTTAATTAATCTCTTTTTATGCTTGAGAATCAATTTTTTATAATTTATTTGCTGGATTTATATATTATTCAGTAAATAATGAAAATAATTTGATAGTTAATAAATATTTAGATTAATATTTTTATCTGAATAAAATATTTTTTGAATTGATGATACAGTTTGTTCAATATGTCGTGGAAAAATCAAAATTCAGGCGAAAAAGATACATTATCTGAAAGCCCAACTCAGCAAGGATAAATATTTAATTATTATAAAATAAATATAGTTTTATATAACTTTTAAGTAGCAAGACAGAATTAAGGTTATGGTTTTAAGGATTTTATTTTGGTCTGCTGAATAGCTTATGTATTGAATACACTAACTATTGATATATACATTACAAACTAATACAGTTGAGACGGTGGGGAATTAGCCCCGATAGTAATGGAAATACCAACATGTAGAGCCATAAGGTTTTGAAAGGCTTGGTATTGTAATGAATAGCGGGACTTTCTGTTGCGACGAAGCACCAAAAGTTCGCTCCAAAATATAAAATTATTAATTATAAAAGCGTATATTTTTTTATTGTAAAAGCAATTTACTTATCTTTTTCCCTTTAACATGGGAACAAAACGACATTTTTCCAAAGAATATCCTTTGACTTGTCTTTCATTGATGCGCTTGTACAAAAATAGCTCTTGTATTTTCTTTTCTTTACCAATAGGAATGACAATTAATCCACCTATTTTTAATTGAGCAATTAAGGAGTGGGGGAGTGCTTCCGCAGCAGCCGTGACAATTATTTTATCAAAGGGTGCATGTTCTTTCCAGCCTGCAAAGCCATCTCCATAAGTCATATTTATCTGATGATAACCAATATCTGAAAATAATTTATGTGTTTTTATATACAATTCTTCGATGCGTTCAATAGTATAAACCTCTACACCCAAAGCCGCTAAAATAGCTGCTTGATACCCTGAACCTGTACCAATTTCCAAAACTTTTTCCCCTGCTTTTAATTCCAATAATTCTGATTGGTAAGCGACCATATATGGTTGAGAAATTGTTTGAGCAGCTCCGATTTGAAGTGCTTGATTGTTATAGGCTAAGTGTTCCAAACCTTTGGGTACAAAAAAATGACGAGGAACGGTATTGAGTGCCTGTAATACTGCATTAGATCGAATACCTTTTTCAATTAGTTTTTCGACCATTCTCCTCCTCATTCCTTGAAAGCGCAATGTATCTTGCATAAAAGCGTGTTAATTAGAGATATAGTAGTTTTATCAAACGTAATTTTGGGGAAAGATGTTTGTCTTTCGTAACTTTGCCCATCAAAATTAACAAATTACAGTTAAATAATTTTTTATTATGGTTCAAATAAAGTTTGGAACGGATGGTTGGCGAGCAATTATCGCCAAAGAATATACAACAGACAATGTTGCAAGAGTAACAGCAGCCGTCGCAAAATGGCTAAATAAAAACTACAAAGACCCCAAAATTGTGATCGGTTTTGATTGTCGTTTTGGCGGTCCTATGTTTGCAGAAGTTGCAACTAAAGTTTTTTGCGAAAATGGCGTAAAAGTCTTATTCGATAAGCATTTTACAACGACTCCGATGGTTTCTTTAGGAACGGTAAGATTAGGAGCGCAACAGGGCATTGTCATTACAGCAAGCCACAATCCACCGACCTACAATGGTTATAAACTAAAGGCTGATTATGGTGGTCCTTCTAATTCTGATGTCATTGCACAAGTCGAAAAAATGATTATCAAAACTGCCAAAATTCCTTCAAAAAGTTTAGAAGAATATGAGGCAGAAGGTTTATTGGAGTATATTGATTTAGAAAGCCTTTATTTGAAAGAAGTCAAAGAGAATTTTGACTTAAAGAAAATCAAAAAATCAGGTATCAAAATTGCTTATGATGCTATGTATGGTGCTGGACAAAGTGTATTGCCCAAAATTTTGCCCAACGCAGAATTATTGCACTGTGAGGAAAATCCTTCTTTTATGGGACAAGCTCCTGAGCCATTGCACAGAAATTTGCAAGAGCTATCTAAATTTATCAAAAAAAACAAAGACATCACTGCTGGTTTAGCCAATGATGGGGATGCGGATCGAATTGGTTTGTATGATGAGAAAGGTAAATTTATTGATTCTCACCACATTCTTTTATTATTGATTCATTATTTACACCATTATAAAGGAATGAGTGGTAAAGTCGTGACTTCTTTCTCGCTCACTGGAAAAGTGGAGAAAATGTGCGAACACTACGGTTTGGAACACGAATGGACAAAAATCGGATTTAAACACATCAGTCCTGTAATGGTGGAGGAAGATGTTTTGATAGGCGGAGAAGAATCTGGTGGTATTGCCGTCAAAGGATTTATTCCAGAAAGAGATGGTATTTGGGTCGGTTTGCTTGTATTTGAATTTATGGCAACAACAGGAAAGTCTTTGACGGAACTTATCAAGGAAGTCTATAAAATTGTCGGAAAATTCCATTTTGAAAGAAATGATTTACACATCACCGATGAGTTGAAAAAATCAATTATGGCAAATTGTGCTGAAGGAAAATACACTGAATTTGGTGATTATAAAGTCGAAAAAATTGAAACCATCGACGGATACAAATTCCATTTCAGCGATAAAGAATGGGTGATGATTCGCCCATCAGGAACGGAGCCTGTTTTAAGAGTTTACGCAGAAGCACCAAGCAAGAAAAAAGTAGATGCTGTGTTGGACGCAGTCAAAGGCGTTCTTTTGAAATAGTTTTTATGGTTTGAGTCGTTTTTAGTTCTTGGTGGTTTTTGTAGAGACTGATTCACTGATAGCCTAATTCTTTAAAATAAAAAGGAGCGAACTGTCAGGAGCTTCGTCGTAACGTTTAGTCCTGCTATCCGTTCTTATGGCAAGTAGGGCTTGGATAAAGGCAAGAACGACTTAAACCACAAAAACCACTGAAACTACTTGCCATACCACTACTATCAGGGCTATTTTACATGGTCTTGACGATGTTATTCCATAAAAAAATACAGTGAAATATATAATTTTATTATTTTTTTTAAGTTTCTGTATTCAAGGAAAAGAAGAAAAGGTGGCTATTATTAATGACAGTATTACAATACAAGAAACTAATAGTAGAATTAAATTTAACAAAATAATCAGCCAAATAGCAACTAAAAGAATCCCCTTAATTGATGATACAAACTTTGATAATTTTATTGAAAGGGATTTTTATGACGCAAAGACAAGAGAAACCCTTCAATTGAAAAAAATATACCCAAATTTTGATAAGGAAGGATACGGTTATAAAACAATGCCTTCCTACAAAATCAAAATATCTAATGCCTTTCACTCAATTATTTTAACGACTTTCAAAGGAGATCACGAAATGGAATCTGTACTGATAAACTACGATTTGAACGGAAACATCATTGATTATAGAGTTATTGCGTATGATGAAATTGCAGAAAGTGCTTCTCGTACAGAAAGTAAAATTGAAAAATCAAAATTAACCATTTCAGACATTATTTGGTTTGATGAAAAAAAGGAAGAAATAACAGAATATATTATTGAGGAGAATGGAAAAGTAGAGAAATCAAAATAAATAAAAAGTAGATAAGTGGTACAAACCATCCAAAATAGCCCCGATAGCAGCGTTATACCAAAGCAGCGTAGGCGTGTAGGGGCAGACCCATGTGTCTGCCCAAAATGGCATTTGGTATAGTAGCGGATAGCGGGAGCCTGCATAACGACGAAGCACCAAACTTTCGCTCCTTTAATTAAAAAAGAAAAATGAGACAGTAAATGCAATTTGCTATATTGAATATATCAATTTTAACTTGCTTAATTCGCTATTTATCAATCGCATTATGCTGTACGTTTCTATTGGATTGCGATGTACAAGCCCAAAAAAAAGATAGTACAAAACTCCATTTTCTCGAAAAATCACCCCAATTGCACAAAGGACGAGTCATCGGATTATCGACCACCGCCGCTATTTCTTATAGCAGCTTCGTTTATGGGTTAAGTCAATATTGGTACAAGAATTTTCAGCAAACAAATTTTCATTTTTATAACGACAATGGCGAGTGGAATCAGATGGACAAAGTGGGACATGCATGGACAGCTTACGCCGAAAGTTTGTATATGATTGAGTTGTATCGATGGGCAGGATTGAAGGACAAAAAAGCGATATGGATTGGTGGAGTATTAGGTTCAACCTATCAAGCGACGATAGAAGTATTAGACGGCTATTCCGCAAAATGGGGCGCATCTCCCACAGACATTATGGCTAATACGTTAGGCGTTGTCATGGTGATGGGACAGGAGTTTGCATGGAAAGAACAGCGCATACAATTTAAGTTCTCAACACATCCCGTTCAATATAATGCCTTCGCTCCAGAGGTACAAATGAGAACGCAAAATCTATACGGAACGAGCTTTGCCGAAAAAGTCCTCAAAGACTATAACGGACAAACGTACTGGCTCGCCGTCAATCCCTTTCACTTCAAAAAAAACAGCACCTCCACCTTCCCAAAATGGCTCAATATTGCGGTAGGTTATGGCGTAGATAATATCTTAGGCGGCTTTGAAAATGAGTGGACAACGCCCGAAGGCATCGACATCAACCGCACCGATATTGCTCGGTTGCGCCAATATTACCTTGCCTTGGACATCGATTTTACCCAAATTCCTACCAATTCCCGCTTTTTAAAAACCTTTTTTAAAGCCCTCAATATTTTGAAATTTCCATCGCCTGCCTTAGAACTCAACAGTGAAGGCGAGTGGCGAGGGCACTGGTTGTATTTTTAGGTGAATTGTTTTTAACGTTTTCCTTTTGTTGTGTCATTTGTAAAATCATGTTTATTTCCGTAATTTTATAGGCAAAATATTACCTTTAATTTTATTTAATCAACATGAGAAAAAGTATTCTTTTATTAACAATTTTATTAGCCACTAATTTTCTAAATGCCCAAATTATAGAGTGGCAACAAAACTATGGTGGGGAAGGAGATGATAAATTGTCTTCAATGATAAAAACAAGTGATGGAGGCTTTCTTTTAGGAGGAGAAAGCGGATTAAGCAGTGGGCTTGTTAGTGGAAATAATGGGAGTAGAGATTATTGGATTGTGAAAATAAATGAAGCAGGAGAAGTCTTATGGGAACAAAATTATGGAGGGAGTAGAGAAGATGTTTTAAATGATTTGATTGAAACAAGTGATGGTGGTTTTCTTTTAGGAGGATATAGTGCTTCCAATGATGGAGATGTCGGCGGAAATTATGGGTGGACAGAAGTGTTGCCCAAAAGAGATTATTGGGTGGTAAAAATAGACGCTTTAGGTAATATGGAGTGGGAGCAAAATTACGGAGGAACGGAACAAGATGTTTTAGAGGCAGTTTTGCAAACAAGTGATGGTGGGTATCTTTTAGGAGGCAAGAGCGAATCCATTGATGAAAATGTTGGGGGGAATTATGGCGATGATGATTATTGGGTGGTAAAGATAGATGAGTCTGGAAATATTGAATGGGAACAAAACTATGGAGGAACGGTACAAGATTGGCTACACTCCTTACACGAAACAAGCGATGGCGATTTTATATTAGGAGGGCAAAGTGTATCGGGCAACGGCAATATTCAAGGGCCATTTTATGGAAGTTGGGACTATTGGATTGTCAAAATAAATGCTTCAGGTAATATTCAATGGGAAGAAAAATATGGAGGAAGCGCAGTAGATAATTTTTCTTCAATGGTTGCTACCAGCGATGGCGGTTATCTTTTGGGAGGACGAAGTAAATCTAACAGCGATCTCGTTGGAGGTAATAACGGAGAGTACGATTTTTGGGTCGTAAAAATAAATGGGTCTGGAAATGTGGAGTGGGAACAAAACTATGGAGGAACAGAGGATGATTATTTAAATACTTTAATAGAAACCCAAAGTGGCGGTTTTTTATTAGGAGGGTATAATGATGCAAGTATTAATGGCGATGATGATTGTTATTTGATAAAAATAGATGCATTAGGAAATGTTGAATGGGAAGAAACTTATGGTGGAAGCGAGGACGAAGAGGTGGTATCATTGATTGAAATGAATAACAGCAATTTTTTTGTAGGAAGTGCCAGTGAGTCCACTGATGGAGATGTGCAAAATAGCTATGGGAATTGGGATTATTGGCTTTTGCGAGTAAGAAGCATAAACCAAAGAATCCGTGCAAAACCTTTCTTTGACGAAAATGAAAATGGGAGCTTAGACGAAGGCGAACAACCCATGTTCAATTTCCCTTTTACAATCGACCCAACAGCCGTCGCCATAAAATACTATACTGAGGGAACAACTACCTTTCTCGTTGATCCAGATACATACACGGTAGCCTACGATAATGAAAGTAACGGACTTTGGCAAGTAGAAAACGCTCCAGAAAGTTACACCATAGACATAAATGAACCTATAGACACCACTTTTTGTTTTCCTATGCGACCCGTCACCGACTTTTATATCCAGTGGGTTGATTTAAGTTCAAGCATCACTCGTTGCTTTGGAAACACAAATGTCTGGCTCACTTACACCAACAATAGTTCCGAACCTACAAGCGGCTATGTGCATTTAGTATCAGATGACTATGTTGATTTTATCTCCGCATCACCGCCTGTCGATTCGATTGCAGGCGATACACTTTATTGGTTCTATGAAAATTTATATCCTACGCATTCAGAACAAATCAAAATCGTCTATGATATGCCAGGCATCTATTTCATTGGGGCAAACATCAGTTTTGATGCACAAATAGAAACTTGGGAAGGCTATGGAAATGACAAAGATTTAATCAATTCGGAATTAGTTTGTGCCTACGACCCCAATGACAAACAATCAACTCCAACAGGCTATGGAACGCAAAATTATACGCTATTCGAGGATACTTTAGACTACACCATTCGCTTCCAAAATACAGGAACGGACACCGCTTTTAACATCATCATTCGAGATACAATTAGTGAGAATTTAGACCTAAGTAGTTTTAGATTTATTGCCAGCAGTCACGACGCCAATATCGAAATCAATCCAAATACTCGAATCATAGAATTTCAATTTGATAATATTTATTTACCCGATAGCAATGTCAATGAAATAGAATCACATGGCTTTTTGAAATTTGAGATAGAAGCCAACGAAGGCTTGGCACAAAACACTGTAATCGAAAATACGGCAGGCATCTACTTTGACTTTAATCCTCCAATCGTCACCAACACAACACACAATACAATGGTTGATCCATTGCCCTTATTAGAGTCAGCCGTCGCTTTAAAAGTCTATTTAGAAGGCGCATTTAATCCTGCAACAGGAGAAGTTAAAACAGACTTACAAAACCTATCACTACTTCCCACAAATCAGCCCTTTAACGTTGCGCCCTACAATTATAATGGAACAGAAGCGATAAGCATCCCCATGAATTTCCCCGAAAATACAGTTGATTGGGTCTTGGTCGAAGCCCGAACAGGAACGCCTAATTTATCAACCGCCCAAACCACCTTAATCGAAAGCGCAGCAGGATTTTTAATAGCCGATGGAATGGTCGTTGGCGTAGACGGTGAGCCGTTAATCTTTAGAGAATTAGAATTTAACGAAGGCTATCACTTCGTCATCCGCCACCGAAATCATTTAGACATCATCAGCCGAATAGACGTAAGAGCCGATGCCCAAATGAGCATAGATTTCACCGCATCCAAAGAACAAGCCTTCGGTACAAATCAACAAAAAACACTCCCGAACGGACAACCAGCGATGTACGTAGGTGACTACAACCAAGACGGCATCATTCAAACCACCGACTACGACATTTGGAAAGCCAACCCAGCCCAAAATAGCGTTTATGGTGCTGCGGATGGAACATTGGACGGAATCATTCAGACGACAGATTTTGATGCATGGCGACCCAATAAGGCCAAGTTGGGGAATGTGGAAATACAGTTTTAGTTAGTTTATGTGGTTTTTGTAGTTGGAGTCGTTTGGGTTTCTAAAGAGCCTAATCAACTAATACACTAATCTGCAATAAAAAAATAAGGAGAGAACGGTTTGATCCTTCGTCGTGACACATGCTCTCGCTATCCACTACAATAGTAGTTTTGGGTAAAAGAACAAGGAAAAAAGCCACAACCACAAAAACTACTATTTCCGCTACTATCGAGTCTATTTTTCACCGACACAACCCCTGCAATAGTTAAAAATTTGCCAAGAAACATCTATTACTATAACTTTACGAGATATAAACCCAAAAAACATGAAAAAATATCTCCTAATATTCATTTTCCTTTTAACAATCAGTAACAGGACTTTTGGACAATGTGACCAAGATATTGTTTTATCAAGCCAAGAAGCGATAGATAACTTTGCAGCAGATTATGGATGTACTGAAATACTTGGGGATTTAAAAATTAACGAAGATGAAAGTAGTATATTTAATCTATCAGGTTTGTCAGGACTCACTGTTATTGAAGGCAACCTTATAATTATAAATAATGATCTTGTAACAAATATAGATGGTTTGAGTTCGCTTACTTCTATTGGGGGCAGCCTTCAGATTAGAAATTCCCTTGTGATCGCCCTACGGTGGCGAACGTTGCGACCACAATAACAGCTAAAAAAAATCAATTGACCTGCTGTAATTAACCTTTCTGTTAAGTTTTTTTTAAAAAAAGTTAAACAAAATAGCGTTTTTGGACGTTTTTAGTTATATTTGTTAATAAAGTTCCAAAATATGATAAAATATTCCATAAAAGAGCTAGAACATTTATCAGGCATTAAAGCCCATACATTGCGTATTTGGGAGCAACGTTATGGAATCATACAGCCACAACGAACTCCCACCAATATTCGATATTACAACAAGCAAGACCTTAAAATGATTTTGAAAATTGCGTTGCTCAATCGCAATGGACACAAAATATCGAAAATTGCCTGCATGTGTGAGCATGAATTAAAGGGGCACTTTCAAAGTTTGATGGAAGATACCTCACAAAATGATTTCCAAATCAGCGCACTCACCACAGCAATGGTTGATATGGATGAGGAGAAGTTTGAGGAAATTATGCTGACAAATATTCAACATCAAGGTTTTGAAAAAACGATGGTTGAAATTGTTTATCCTTTCCTCGAAAAAATTGGCATTCTTTGGCTTTCGGGTTCTATCAATCCTGCTCAAGAACATTTTATGAGTAACCTCATTCGTCAAAAAATTATCGTAGGCATTGATCAAATACCTACAAAATTACAAGAGCAAAAAGCACATTGTCTCTTATTTTTGCCAGAGAATGAACTTCACGAATTAGGATTATTGTTTGCACATTATTTACTCAAAAAACGAGGGTATCAAGTCACGTATTTAGGGGCAAATGTTCCGCAAAGAGATGTTATTGAGGTTTCAAAAATCAAAAATATTGATATGCTCTTTTCTATCATGACTTCTGCGCCAACCAATAAAAAATTAAATACATTCCTTACAAAATTAGGAAAAGAATTACCTGATTGCACAATTTATATCAGTGGCTATCAAGCTACTCGAATTAACTTCCCTATTGCAAATAACATTAAAGTTGTTTACAAAGTAACAGACCTCATAGAATTAGAAGAAACACCTAAAATTTCTAACAACAATTATTCTACAAACTAAGAGAGAAATAAACGCTAATTCAAAGTCAATGAATTTTATTTGTTATAAAGGGTAGGAGCGAACGGTCAATTGCTTCGTCGTGACGGGGCTTCCTGCTATCCGCTACTATACCAAAAGCCTTGCTACATCTGTGATACATTCCACAGATGCCAACGCTATTTGGTATAACGCTACTATCAGGGCTATGGTGAAAGACCATACCTCTATCAAATAAGTTTCACTCCATTTTTGAATGCATCATACCAATCCGTTTTAAGAATGCGAACCTTACTTGAATTAGTAAAGGATTCAAAATAGGTTAGGAATAGGTACGAAATAAACTCGCTATTTAGTCGTCACAGATACGACATTTCTCAAAGAAACGTCATATCTAATCTAAGAACTTACTTCGTACACGTACCTTAGCTAATGGATAGATGGGATTCATTTACCGATGTAAATGCATGTTAAGTATGGATTGGTAGAAATGGTTTATATAAAGCAAACCGCAATGTCCACAAAGATTAGGCAAGGGTCGCAAGGTGAAATTTAGTTATCATTCTTTGCGTAAAATCTTTGCGTTCCTTGCGGTTAAAGGAAAACAATGCATCGGAAAAATGTTCAAGCCATGCAAAATAGACCCGATAGTAGTGGAATAGCTTTTTTTGGTGCTGTAGTTCTTGGTGCCGTAGTTCTTAGTTCGGTTCTAATGTGCTTTGTGGTTGTTAAAAGCTATTGGAACGGATAGCGGGACTATGCTTCACGACGAAGCCAGTTCCGTTCTCTCCTTATTTCTTTATTATAATTTTATAACCTTAACTGTTTCTGTTACACCCTTCATTTGTACCTGTGCATAGTAAATGCCTTTGGGATAAGTAGAAAGATTTAATTCTAGGTAATTTACGCCTTTTTCACCCATCATATTTTGGCTAATCAAACGCTGTCCAGTCACATCATATAAACTGATATTGGCTTCTAAATTATGATGGGCAATGTAGGATATATTGACAAAATCATGGGTTGGGTTTGGTGCCGCATTTATATCGCAAATTACAGCATCTTCCCCACAATTTCCTTTTGATTTGTCTAAACGAGCACCTTCCTCACAATTAGGAATTGTGATGGTAAAAGAACAACTGCTTGCTGTTCCTTCTTGACTAATGTATAAGTACATAATTGTCGTAGTCGTACCTTCCAAGAATAGACTTCCTTGTGCAGGACCTGATATTTGCTCAATAAATCCTGTGCAATTTGGAGGTAAAGTAGGTGCATTCCAAGAAACATTTGCCCCTTGACCATTTTGGCATAAAACCATTAAGTCCTTGGGGCAATTCAACTCAAAATCGCAAGATGCAGTATTTTCATCGCAAGGACAAGGAATGGCAACAATAGCTGAAAATTGGTCAAAGGCACTTTTATTTGTCCATAGTCCATCAGGTCTTACACGAGCATAATTATGCGTTGCTGTAGAATCACTGGGCTCTCCTATACTCCAATTGGTATAAGTCACGTTTGTACCATCTAACCAATAGTAATCACTTTCACTTCCTTTATCAGAAAAAGCAAGCCAGAAACTTTGATTTGTTGTCGCAAGATTTCTAAGCCAATTATTTTGTGCTTGAGAAGTAATGATTGGAAGCGTTCCTTCTAATTCCAGAGCAAATTCATAAGCCGTATAAAAATCTACATTTCCTGTTGTACGTTCATAGTAAAATTGACCATCAAACTCTCCCAAAAATCTGTAATTAGGAATTTCTTCATTGGCATAATCACTGCAATTGCAAGCACTAACACAAGGAACTTCAATAACTGTTTGGAATGTTGCAGATGCAGATTTATCAGTCCATTGTCCATCTTCTCTGACACGTCCATAATGTTCATTGTTATTGTTATTATTGGGTTCATAATTAGCCCAATTAGTGTAGTTGACAGGCGTATCATCTAACCAATAAAAATTGCCTTCACTTCCTTCATCAGAAAGATACAGCCAATAGCTTTGTGTATTATCAATAACATCTCTTAACCAATCATTTTCTTGTTGAGAATTAATAATGGGAAGTGTGCCGCCTATGCTTAGAGCAGCATCAAGGGCTGTGTGATAATTTACAGATTCTGATGTACTTTGGTAGTAAGCACTTCCGTCAAAAGTACCTAAAAAGTCAAATCCATAAATATTTTGATCCGCTTGGCTGCAATCAGCACTAGAGCCAGCACCTATTGATGTACAAGGACTTGCTATTAAACTTTGATTATTACAACCTGCAACAGTATATTCTGTTTCAAAATTGGCATCACCATTGGCACGAGCAATCCACATATCTTCTTCAGCAGTATCAAAAACAAGTTCTACACCAGGTGGAATAGTTGTAATCGGAATCTCAATACTTGGCGGAATAACAGCAAATAGCTCGACATCACAAGCTCCTTCATTCCGAACTGTCAGACTTACAGGACAAGGTGTATTTTCTTGTATACAAGGACAAGCCACTTCAATAACCACAAAGAACAGATTAGAAGCTGGGCGGTCTGTCCATTTTCCATTATTTTTGGCACAAGCAAAATGTTCATTGTTGCCTGAGTTATTAGGTTCTCCAGTAGCCCAATTGGTATAATCAGCAGAATGCCCATTGAGCCAAATCCAATCTCCTTCAACTTCTACATCTGAAAAGCCAATCCAGTAGCTTCCTGCTGGGCTCATAGCATTTCTAAGCCAATAGTTTTCTTCTTTACTATTAATGGTCGCTAACGTACCATCTAAGTCATTCGCATAAGAGAGTGCAGTGTCATAATTGGCTTTATTGGTTCTGGTATAATAGGCATGTCCCTCATAATTTCCTAAAAAAGCATAGTTGTTAATATTGGTAGCTATATTGTCGCAATTAGGCGTACAGTTTATAGCGAACATAGGTAGGTTAGGTAGCATGCATAGGCATGCTATAAATGTAAATAGCTGTTTCATAAGAAGTTGTTTTGCTTAAAATTAAACGGTGGAGGAGCGTATAATAGTCGTGGGTAGAACTAAATTTTAGTTAAGTAAGTAGTGTGGCAGAATTAAGGTTACATTTGCGATGAGGTTATTAAAATCTCTTTGCCTAAAATTGGTACTTTATTTTTTATCCATTGTTAAAGATACTAAATTTATTTAAAAACGCCTCCTTTTATTAATAAAAAGAAGATGTTTGATTAGTGAACGTAATTCACTAATATCTGAAAGTTAGTTAGAAAGAATAGATTAAGACAAACATAAAAGACATAGCACTGCCACCTTCTTGTGTAGTTAGCCACAAAAAGCTATTGTGTAAATGCGCAGTATTTATAATATGTTTGAAAAAAATTACCTATGTACTAAAACTAATCCATAAATGGATAGGGGTAAATGTTGTTGCTTGTAGAGACAAGTCAACGAGAATAACTATTTTCTATGTATAGCAGTAAGGGAAATAAAAAGGGTATAAGGTAGAGAGAAGAAGTTAATGCAGGCGGATGTCATTAACTAAATACAAATATAAACTAAAAAAACCAGAATGTAAACAGCCCTAAAGGAAATATATTAAAAATCTTGTTTTAAAAAGGCATTTTTGTGATTTCTGTATTATATAAAGATATGTAAATGAGTTGTTTCCGAACTTTCATTGATTTTGAAAATATTTTTCAAACAACGGCTTTTTTTATGTAATTAAGAGTTTTTAAAAAAAAGGAGAGAAAGGTAAAGTGCTTCGTCGTGCAGGAAAGGCCTGCTATCCGTTACTATGGCAAATTAAAACCAACGACAAAGCAACAACTACACAAACCACAAAAACCACATAAACCAATTTGCCATAACACTACTATCAGGTCTATTTTGGATGGTCACAACCCCAAAAACAAAATTCCCAAATTGGGAAAAACGGTCTTGATTTAAATGATTGGAAAATTTAATGTGTAGAATCTTCTTTAAGATGGCACTTCTTATACTTCTTCCCACTCCCACAATGACAAGGCTCATTACGACCAGGCTTTTTTCCAACAAACTTAGGCATCTTGCTTTTATAAAAAGCAAAAAATTTCTTTATATCTTGATAAGTAGGTAAATCTTTATTTTGTGGATGTTCCATAATAGCCATTGCCTTTTTACTATAGTCAAAAGCATTTTTCATCTGTCCTAAAGAAAAGTAAGTAGCAGCAATATTATTGTAAGAAGTAGCAAGATCAGAATGTTTATTATCCAAAATTTCTTCCTTTATCTTAATAGCTTTTAAATGATACTCCAAAGCTTTTTGAAATTGCCCTATATTTTCATAAATAAAGGCAATATTATTATAAGAGTTCGCAAGGTCA
>ENA-ORXR01000755-ORXR01000755.1-marine-metagenome-genome-assembly--contig:-NODE-755-length-39835-cov-5.741763_pt1 | contig 39835 bp, 35 predicted proteins | sample MGYA00237866_ERZ511479 | MGnify/ENA metagenome assembly ERZ511479
CACTTGATCCTCGCGCCTAACCCTCGATCACATGAGGCTCCGCGACGAGTCACCGCCTTTTTCAACACCCTGCTAGACAATTCCGCCCCTGCTGATTGCCGGCGCGAAGCAAGCAAACGAACAGGGGCGGCGGCCTCGTTGAATAAGTGTGCTACTGAGCCTCGGTAAAGATCCAAGGTCGGCCCACGGTGACGTCAGTTAGAGCACCGATCGGAGTTCCGGTGACAGTGAACTGCTGAAACCAAGTGACACCAGTGTTGGGGTTACGCCAGATGAGCTCTGTTGCACCAGCTAGATTATCAAAGGTCGTTTGCGAGGTGCTTGCTAAGCTAACTTCGCCAACAGCCAGTTCCCACGGAGAGCCAACTGATGTGGTGTGTGTGATCGTCTGGCGCTGACCGCCGAATGAATCTTTGTAGTGAATCGTAACGAGGCCCGATGGGTCTCTAACAACGATCTCTGATTCTGGATCTGGTGTTGCGTTGGCTGTGGCTACTTTGGAGCCGAGTGGCACCGTCGTGGAAAGTATCTCTACAACGCTTCCCTGATTTGGAACAAAGTCATTACCAAAGAGATTGTGGATGGTAATAATTCCGGTCGCTGGATCATGCTGGAGTAAATCCCAACCGTAAGAATCCTGTCCCACAACATCGCCACTGAGTCGCTCGTAAGGGGCAATTTGGCTCGTTGTTGGCAGAGTGAAGTTGATAGCTCGTCCGCCAATCACATCTCCGAATTGCAGATACTGTACCCACATCACTCCAGTGTTTTTGTTCCGCCACAGGATGTCTGGATGGTTGTCGTTGTTGAAGTCGGCGGTGTGGGCTTCCCAAGGTGCGCCGATCGAAATGGAGAGAGCTTTCCCGCCAAATATCTGGCCTTCTCTCAAATACTGGATCCAAGTGACGCCGGTGTTCGGGTTACGCCACAAAATGTCGCTATAGCCATCTCCGTTGAAGTCTGAGTCGACCTCAGGAATGGGCGCAATCGAGAGAGCCCCTGCGATGGTCGTTAACATTGCGGTTGAGGCGAGGGTGGCTACGGTTTTTCGGAGTCGATGATTGGTGGATTTCATGGAACTATAATTTGTGGTGGACGATGATGTCCTAACCTCTCAATCGGTGGCTCCGAAAAAGTGGCCCCAAGTTTTTGGGATATTGTTGCGAACTCGTATGGCAGTTGAACAAAAAAACGGATGCGGACGTGAGTCCGCATCCGTTGGAAAAGTTAAAGTGATCGCTGAGGCTGAGACCTACTCAAACCTAACGGTCGCGATCGTTTTACCCGTCAGCGCGACCCAAATTCCACGCTGCGTGCATTTCTTCGACCGTCGGGATCTCGAGTGGCCGAACCAATCGGAAACCGAGCCAGAGGGCTTCGGTGTGATACCAGATTGAACGCGGAAGTTGTGGATCTTTCTGCTTCCATCCCTCGCTTGAGAAGCGTCGAACCGCAGACCGCAGGTCTTCTGGATCATCATCCCATGAACCTCCCCGAGCCACACGTGGATAGAGTGTGGTCGCTTTAGCCCAAGGATTGGTGGCGCCGTCGTGCTTGGCGTAGCCTTCGGGGAGATACTGGTCGAGCACCCACTCGCAGACGTTTCCATGCATGTCGTAGAGTCCCCACTGATTCGGCTTTTTCTCGCCGCCTTTGTGATAGGTATACTCGGAGTTTTCGAAGTACCAAGCGTAGTCCCCGAGCATGGATGCATCATCGCCGAAGTGATACGCGGTGGTTGTTCCAGCTCGGCAGGCATACTCCCACTCAGCCTCAGTCGGCAGACGATAGAAGTGCCCAGTTTGTGCGCTCAGCCACTGACAATATTTGTTGGCCGCGTGCTGAGTCATGCAGATCGCGGGGAAGTCTCCGGTGCCCATGCCGAAACTCATTTCTGTGTAGGGCGTGGTCGGCTGGCTGGTCAGTTCATAGGTCTTTGCGTTCTCGGGTATGACTGTGCGTGAGCCGTCTTTGTTGCGACCGACCTTGGTGATCATGTAAGGCTCATATTCGTTCCAAGTGACTTCCATTTTACCCATCCAGAATGGCTTGAGCGTGACCTTCACTTGCGGGCCTTCGTCATCGCCGCGATCGACTTCGGAGTCTGGACTGCCCATGACAAATTCTCCGCCTGGAATCGGCATCATACTAAAGGGAACCGCCGTTTCTGGGACTTCGCTCTGATACTCAGCCATCTTGTCTGCGGAGATTTTCTCGGCCTCGGCCTTAGCGACGATGGCGGCGTGAATCTGGGCGGTTAGCTCCATGTTGTCGGGAGAACCAGAGCTGTCTGTTTCCTTGGCCTTCGCTTCAAGCTCAACTCCATCGGGCCAGATTGCGCCCTGGCTGATCCATAACCGAAGTTGGGTAATCTCCATTTCTTTGAGAGGCCCGCCGCTTTTTGCAGGAGGCATCAAGTCGTCGTCGTCTTCGGGAAGGGTGCACAGGGTAAAGCTGGTGCTTCCTTCAGCATCGAATGGGATGATACTGGCTCCCCCATCTCCAGAACTGAATGCCAGTTTGCGAGTGTGAAGCTGGAGGCCGCCTTTGTCTTTTTCGGCACCGTGACAGGAGACGCAGTTGGTCTCGAGAATCGGCTGAATATGTTTGGCGAAATCCATCCGTGGAACGGATTCGAGTTCAACCTCGTCATCCCACTTCGCTCCGTCTTCGACCCAAGCTGAGAGAATTGAAATTTGCTCTTCGGCGAGTGGGCCGCCTTTAGGGGGCATGAAATAGTCGTCGTCTTCAGGAAGAAGGCAGCTCTGAATCAGGCCGGATTTTTTGACGTCACCAGGAACCAGAACTGAACCCAATCCCTCGCCGTCTCCGGCTTGAGCATCGGCAAGCGTGTGGAGCGCGACATCGCCTTTTTGCTTCTCGTCGTTGTGGCAGTTGATGCAAGCAGCCTCCAGAATCGGTTTCACATGTTTGGAAAACTCGACTTTCTCGATCCCGAATGGTAATTTAGTGTCAGCTGCGACCGCACCTGACGCGGTGAAGCAGGTTGCGAGACTGAAGATGATCGAAGTTCGTTTGATGGTTCGGCGCATTGAAGGTTTTCGGATTCAGAGAGACGATCTCGCCACTATACTAACTCAAATTGAAAGATCTCACAACGAATCTGCTGTTTTGGTCGCTTTTGCGGTTTTTAGCCCCCGCGACAAGACACAAACTTAGGCCACATATCGAATTTCCCAGAAACCTCAGGAGCTTTTCTGCCGTTTACCGGTAGCTGAATTTTGCACAACCCAGATTTCCATGTCCGAAAAAAAGACTGAACCGAAAACCACAGGCCGGGCTCATCGCCGGGATTTCATCAAAACGACCGGTCTTGTGGCTGCCGCCAGCACGGTTGCTGCGCCAGCCATTGTGCGCGGGCAGAACCTCAACAGCAAAGTCCAGTTCGCCTCGATCGGTGCATTGGGGAAGGGGCAGTCCGATTGGGGTACGCTGCATCGCGATGGTGAAGATGTTGTCGCGCTCTGTGATGTTGATTCGGCACGTGTGAAAAAAGCCGCTGAGCACCACAAGAAAGACCGCGCCGATTCTCCTGCTCCGGCGACTTACATCGACTTCCGCGAAATGCTGGACGAGATGGGGGACAAGATTGATGCCGTGACGATTTCTACTCCCGACCACGCGCACTTTCCTTCCGCGATTCAAGCGATCGGAGCTGGCAAGCACGTCTGCGTTCAGAAGCCGCTGTGTAATACGATCGGCGAAGTTCGAGCCCTTCACGCAGCGGCGAAAAAGGCTGGGGTGATCACTCAAATGGGCAACCAAGGCCGCACCATGGAAGGTCAGCGTTTAGCCAAGGAATGGATCGAACAAGGCGGGATCGGTAAGCTCCAAGAGATCCAGCTTTGGACTAACCGCCCGATCTGGCCGCAAGGCGCCGAGGTCGATATGACACCAACGGCCGTCCCTCCGAATCTTAACTGGGATTTGTGGCAGGCTCAGTGTGCGGCCCGCGAGTATTCCCCGAGCATTCATCCTTTCAAATGGCGCGGCTGGTGGGACTACGGTTCAGGCGCTCTCGGTGACATGGGTTGTCACATCATGGATGCGACATTTTCGATTCTCGGGCAGGCGATTCCTCACCGAATCGATGTCGAGAGCATGGGCGGCACCTCGACTTGCGCGCCGAGTTGGTCGACTCTAGTTTACCATTTCAAGGACGTTCCGAATTACGGTGACATTAAAGTTCGCTGGCAGGATGGCCGATTCACCAGCAGTGGTCAGCCGAATAAGCCGGCACTTCCTGAGCACATGTCCAAGGACGAAGCTGGAATCAGTGCGTTCAGCAAGGCCCAGAGTGGGATGCTTTTCCTCGGTGAGAATGGCTGTGTCTTCGACGGCGATGCCTATTGCGGCCGCCCCTACATTTATCCGCTTTCTGCGATGGATCAGCTCAAGACTCGAATCGGAGCGGGTGAGATCACGAAGACCGAAACTCGCTCGCCAAAGGCCGGTGAGCCGCAGCGTGAGTGGGCGCATTTCATTCGCGAAGGTGGTGCCCCGACATCAAATTTCGACTATTCGGCTCCGCTGACTGAGTTCGTCCTACTAGGCAACTTAGCGGTTCGGGCAGGCAAGTCGATCTCTTGGGACAAAGAGGCCATGTCGACTGGCGACCCCGATGCCGACAAGTTTATTAACCGTCCATCCTATCGCGACGGTTGGGCGAAGGTCTGATTTCCCTAGGCGATCGTCGCACAACTCTTCTTTCGAAGCTCACGGTGTCGTTTTGATGCCGTGAGCTATTTCGTATTGGATAATCAGTGTCCTAAAGGCGCGGCGAGCGTATCATAGGACGGTGTCTGAGTTGCCGATCAACGAATGGTCTGAGAAGCCGATCCGCATTGCCGGAGGCGGCCTGGCTGGGCTGTCGCTCGGCGTTGGTCTGGCTCGACAGGGGATTGCTGTAGAACTGTCGGAGGCCGGCGACTATCCCCGTCATCGGGTCTGTGGCGAATTCATTTCCGGAGTTTCCAAGTCGACCTTGGAGTCGCTAGGAATAGCGGGTTGTTTGGACGATGCCGTTTCCTGTCAGACGACGGCTTGGTTTGATGGTGTCCGTGAGATCTCTCGGCGGCAGCTGCCAGAACCGGCCCTAGGAATATCGCGCTACCGGCTCGACGCCCGTCTAGTCAATGCTCTTAGGGAAGCAGGAGGAACCGTTCATACCAAGGTTCGAGAACGTCTCGAAGAGTGGACGGCTACCGCCGAGAACCGGGTTCTTGCCAGTGGTCGAGTCCGGCAACGGGGAAATTGGGTCGGGATCAAATCGCATTTTCTCGGCCTAGATATGGAAGCCGATTTGGAAATGCACTTGGGTCGTGATGGCTACTTAGGACTGGCCAAGATTGAGGAAGGACGAACCAATGCCTGCGGCTTATTCCGTGTCGGAACTGGGGATGAGGTAGGGCGAGATTTGGCTGAGCTTTGCCAATCACGAGGGTTGACGGAACTCGCGGCACGGATGCGCTGCGGGGAGCCAGACCCAGAGTCTTTTTGCAGTGTCGCCGGGATCGGATTTGGTTGGCAGCGTGGCGATCAAGAACTGTCTAAAACCGGCCCGCTGGTCGTCGGGGATCGGCTTGCGCTGATTCCTCCGTTCACTGGTAACGGCATGACCATGGCCTTCCAGTCCGCAGAACTAGCCCTCGAGAGCCTGCTCGCTGGACGAGCATCCAATGCCCGTTGGGGTGATATGGTCGACAACTATTCTGACAGCGCCCAGAAGCGTTTCGGTCGGCGCTTGGGGATCGCGAGTGCTCTTCATCCAGCGCTGGTCAATCCGGGCGGTCAGGGTACTTTGTCTCTTCTCAGTCGATCCCAACTGCTTCCGTTTTCACTTCTCTATCGGCTTCTACGATAGTCCAATTTTTCCAATTCCATGCGCCTCGACGCCATCTCATCCGCTCTTCCAGATGCCCGCCTTACCCAGCCGGATGTTTGGGAACTCATGCGCTCATCCGGCGTGATCGATCGGATCCGCCCTGGCTCAGCTCGGCTTTTGGAAAAGGTGCTCCACGGTGATAGCGGAATCGACGCCCGCCACTTTGGTCACCCCGATTTGCCCTCGGTTTTCGACTCAGACCCAGACAGTTTGTCCCGAGCGTTTGAGCAAGCCGCCCCTGCGCTGGCTACTCAGGCATTGAGTTCGGCGCTTAGTTCTCGAGGCCTTGAGCCGAATGATCTCGACGCGATTCTCGTCTGCACTTGCACTGGATACTTGTGTCCAGGAATCAGCAGTCATGTCGCCGAGAAACTCGGAATGAAACCAGAAGTGTTTTTGCAGGATTTGGTTGGCCTTGGATGCGGGGCAGCGATTCCGATGTTGAGGTCTGCTCACGGATTTCTGGCAGCGAACCCTCGAGCCCACGTGGCCTGCATCGCGGTCGAAGTCTGTTCGGCGGCGTTCTACATCGATGATGATCCGGGTCAGTTGATCAGTCTTTGCCTGTTCGGAGACGCGGCCAATGCGACGATTTGGGGTGGTCAAGAAAGTGGCGTGAACGGTCCCGAGTTGGGTGGCTTTGACACGGTGCACCGACCTGAGTTTCGGGAGCAGATTCGTTTTGTTCACGAGGGTGGGGGATTCCTCAAAAATCAACTTTCTCCAGATGTGCCAACCTTGTCAGCCGACGCCGTCGGAGTCTTGCAAAAACGCCGCGGGTTGAAGGGAGTTGACCCAGTGATGATCTCCCACGGCGGCGGGCGCGACGTCCTGAACGCTCTCACTAAGCAGTGCGGTCGAGAACAGGGCGCAACGTTTTTAGAGCCAAGCCGCGAAATCTTGAAGCGGTGCGGAAATGTTAGCTCACCGGCCGTCATGATGGCACTTGAGCACCGTCTGGCAACCAACGGGCTTCCTGGCAAACCTCTCTGGCTGACTACGTTCGGTGCGGGTTTTAGCGCACATTCGGCCTGGTTGGGTTAGCTGCGAATTCGCAGTTCCGGAGATTGCCAAAACTTTGAAAATTCAGTCTACTAGTTGGGTGCGGTTTCTCCTCAACTCAGTCGTTCTCAGTTCGCTCACTCTCCTTGCTCTCATTGCCACTCTTCAGGCAGAAGAGCCTCGGGGAGAGATTGCCGTACTTCAGCAAAAAGCGGCCGCACCGTTCGACAAATTGACCATCGTGGTCGCATCGGATGATTGGGGCGATGCGAGCAAGAAGGACGTTCTGAAAGTCCTCTATTCCTCGGCACGGCCTCTCTGGAAATCGGCAGGTGAACCTCCGCTTCACGCAATCGAAGTGGAGTCGGATCGCCAAGGGCCGATGGTGGTATTTATTTAAACGCAATCCTTCAGATGCCTACCGGATCTTAGTTAACACGAAGGGGCGTCTCTGGTCACAGCTTTCGCTCGCAGATGCTTGGGAGCCCGCGACAAAGAAGGATTATATCGAAAACTGGGACAGCGAAATGCATGAGCGCTTTTGCTTCTGGTCGATGTCAGATTGGTGCCGGGAGATCGAAGCGGCCGGCCTGCGGGTCGCTGACGGGACAACGAGCCACCAATCCTTGGATTGTCGAAAACCGGCTAGAAGGCCAGGTGGCAATCTACGATGCCACTGACGGTCAGCCGATTGATTGGCCTGCAACCACCATGTTTCTGGTCGCCGTTCGGGTGTAACTCAGTATGTCACTTACGGCCCAACCAAGAACTTCACTTCCTTGTCCACATGTCCGTCGGCGTAAAGAATATTCACTTCATCGCCGCGCCGCCGGTGGAAGTTTTCTTTGTCGGCAATCACGGGGATCCCGATATTCTGATCAGTAACACCTAGAAAATTGAGTTTCGCTGAGTGTTGGCCGTTGAGTGTCGAGTTCCAAAGATAGCTGGTTCCGCTTGTCGGGTAGAGATTTGCATCATCTGCCGGGCAACGGAAAACCTCGGTTGAGCCTCCAGTGTATTCGAGTAAAACCGTATCGATGGATGGATCTGGGTCATTGATGTCAGCCTTTAGAGAAACCAGATTCGGGAAGCGGTTGTTGTTATCAATCAGATAGAGGTTCACAGCAGCCCCCAGTTCGCGAAGGTTGCTGGTGCAGGCTGAGGCATGAGCCTGTCCAATTAGTTTCCGCCCGATTGGGAATGATATTGCCGCAAGTGCAGCGATGACCGCGACGACGATAAGAAGTTCGATCAGAGTGAACGCGGTATCGCGGCGGGTGAATCGAGGGTGCATTAGACAATTGTGGTCGTTTCGTGGAGTCATTTAGCGAGGCCCTCCGCGCATGCCTTGGATGCGCCCTTGCATCTCTTCGAGGAGAGGAGCGAGATCCATTTTTGCCTCGGCATTGGCTTCTTGATAGTAGGAGCGAACTCCTTGCTGAACGATCTTGTCGAAGATTTCGCGGTCGGTATTCTCCAGTTCCTCAAGCTCCGCCCGCCCGCCGTCGTTCTTCTCCATGTCGCGTCGGACACGGGCCACGACTTTTTGGCGTTCCTCTTTGTCCATCTCGTTGAAAGCATGCATCACTGCTTTGAAATGGTGTTCCATCGTTTCCTCGACAAAGCGGACTTTTTCTTCGGCGGTCATCGCCTCGAAGTAGGCTTGCATGTCGGCTTGGCCTGCCTCCAATTCGTCCTCCTGAGTCCGCATTTCTTGACGCTGGTTAAAGTCGAGTCGGTTGACGATGCCGACCAAGCGATCGATGCGTTTTCCTCGCTCGGTAGGAGTTAGATCGTCGGTTAAAGGGTAATCTTGGACGATTTCGAGGGCGCGCTCGGGTGTCGCTACTCGGGCACCGGCAATTTTTGCCAGACCCACGACGACGATCCAGACAGCGATTAGACCAATTGCTGCTTTGATGAGAAAGGCTCGGGGCATATCAGATTCTAGACTCTAGTCAGCGTCTCGTCGTTCAAATTCCGATAGGTTCGGAGCATGAAAATTGGCTTCATCCTTTACCTCTGGGCTCAAATTTGTAGGATTCTGGTGTGGCAAAGAAGCCTTCAGGACTAGGGCCAGTGGCTCAGGTTGTCGCGATCGCTCGTGTGATCGTTGGAGACCCGCAACTTCGGCGGAAGGCGATGCAGGTCGCTGTCCTCATCGCGGCGGCTCAGTGTTTCATCGGAACGGTTGTGATTCGTGGTGGGATTCTCGACCGACCGGTTGTGTTTCTGTGCTACTGGGGGCTTTGCCTTTTCTTCGTGATGGTGGCGGTTGGGCTCGCGCTTCTCGACATGCTTAAGCTGAGGACTGAGCTAAAAGCAGGGCTGAAGGATCTTAAGGAAGACTTAGATGATGATGTTGAGTCTTCCGATGGCTAGTTTCGACTTCCAACCCTTCCGCCGAAGCAGCATTCCTAATTTCGTCCAATCGACCCCACCCGAGACTAAATGTATCACGATCAACTCAAAGAATTCGCCGGAAAGCCTGTCGTCTACTACAAGGCAGACCAACCTGTCGACCTATCCGCCAATGTTTACCGCATTCATTGGGATTGGGACAGTGAGCAGGAATTGGCTGAGTCTACGAAGTTGTTTCTCGCTTCTGACGGGATCGAACAAGTAGAAGCGATTGTCTTTGGAGCCTACGGAGAATATGACGATCTTCCTGGAGACGCGATCGATGTATTGATTGAGAATCGCGACAAATTGCCTCGCCTCCGCAGCGTGTTTTTTGGTGATTCGCTCTACGAAGAGGCGATGATTTCATCGCTGTTTAATTCTGATATGACGGCTTTCTTCGAGGCGTTTCCTGCGCTCGAATATGTTCACATCAGAGGTGGCAGCATTGCTTTCAAACCGTTCCGTCATGTGGCTCTCCGAAAGCTTGTTTTAGAAAGCGGCGGTTTGAGTGGCTCGGTTCTGACCAATCTCAGTCAGTGTGTTTTGCCAGAGCTAGAACATCTAGAGATTTGGACGGGGGATCCGAACTATGGAGCCGAAGTGAAGGCGTCTCAGATCGAGCCGTTTCTGCGCGAAGGATTGTTTCCCAAGCTGACTTCCTTAGGGATTCGGAATTGTGCGATTATCGACGAACTCGCTCCGAGTATTGCATCAGCATCGGTTCTGTCGCAGATCGACACTCTCGATCTATCCGGTGGAACACTAAGCGATGTGGGAGCTACTGCCTTGGTCGATGCCGAGGGGATCCTTGGCCTGAAACGACTCGATCTTCACCGACACTTCATGTCAGAAGAGATGTGCCAACGCTTAGAGCAGTTGGCGTCCGTGGAAGTCGATGTCAGCGACCGTGAACCGAATGAAGAGTACGGTCGCTATGTCGCTGTGGGAGAGTAGGCCGATTCAGCGTTCTCAGCCTCGTTGAAGACTACAATCCTTGGTTCTTCAGAGTGCTCTGGAGTTCACGCTGGAACGCAATTAAGTCGGCTTCGCTTGGTTTGTGGTCTGGATCCGTTGGGTTCAATCCGAGCCGTCCGGTTTGATCGAGGTACCACTCGGACTGTTTTCCGTCAGAGAAGGTGACGGTTCCAGCAACCAGCATGCCAGGAGGAGTGACTGCAGCGACAGAAACTGACACGCTGCCTTGGCCTGCGGGAGCTGCTTCTGGAGGAAGCTCATTCCCAGCGCCAACTGGCCCGAGGGGCTGTTCTGGTGCGCCGGCTGCGGCAGCTTGGGCTTCGGCCTCGGCAGCTTCTTTCGCAGCCTGCTCCTTCTCCTTCGCTTTTTGACGTTCGAGTTCGCGCTCCGAAGTTCCAGCAACCGAACCGAGATCGGCAATCAGCATCCGGGTATCTAGATAGGTGAGGCGGACGCCAAATTCCGCGTCCATTTTGTCCTGAATAGCGGCGAGGTCTAGGCCTTCGGCACACCAGTTTTGGACTTGGTTCTTTTGTTCGTCAGTGAGGTCAGCCATGAAAAGTAGAAATCAAAGTTCAAAGTAGACGTTTCTCGGGAGATTGCTGACAAAAATTTGCATCGCCTTTGCTGACTTGCGCTTGATCGAACGGTGGGGTTGAGATCTCCGGGCTCACCGGTTCTTGCGTGGGGCGTTTCGCTTAGGGCTCACTTCGGCAGGCCGAGACGTCCTGACCCTACCTTTAACGTCGGTGGCGGTTCCGGATCCTACCTTTACTTCGATACCGTAAACGAACGCAGTCCACCCCGTTTCCGAGGTGAGCTGCATTCTTAGTTCGGTTTCAGCCGAGGCTGGAAACGGTTACTTCTTCGCCTTCTTAGCCGGTTTCGGTTTCTTCGAGACGTAGGATGGGTCAGCGTCTTTGAGGACGGTGCATTGTCCGATCCAATTGTCACGGTAGACCCGATCCTTGAACGTCAGGCGCTGGCAGAATTCCTCGACCACCGTCGGTGACCAGTTGGAAACCTGCGAGAACCAATAGACACCGAAGTCGTGCATCTCTTTTTCAAGGATACCTGCGACACCATAGATCCGCTTTAGGTCATCGACCCGAGTTGGACGCCTGACGAACAACAGACCTAGACTCTCGTCGATGGTCGCATTGTATTTCAGATCGTACTCGTCGATCGCCGCTGTGCGCCATCCTGCGACGACACCTTCTTTAACTCCAGTCCGCTTGGCGACGTTCGCCGCAGTGGCATCATCCCAACCACTAAACTGGTCGAAGGTGTAGATACCTGCCGAGTTGAGCTTAGCTTCATGAGCAGGAGTCAGTCCTTTAATGCGAGAGAGTTCGTCCGGATGAGTTGGAGCTTCGGAATAGATGACACCGAATTCGGTATCTTGCTCGGTGAGGTATTTCCACTCGTGCAGACGGCGGGCTTGAAGCACCCACTGATCGCGCTGGACTCGTCCTGGGAACGACAGATCATCACCGAACTCACTGGCTTGGTGGTCTGACCATTGAGCGATCTGCTGGAAGCGGTAGACCCCGGATTTGTGCAGTTCTTTTTCGAGAACATTGGCGACGCCGGAAATTTCCTTCAGGTCATCGATCTCTGCCGGCTTCTTGTCGAAGTAGAATCCGTGACGCGAATCGTATTTCGCACCTTCGATAACCACGAATTTACCGTTTCCGAACTTCGCCTCGTGCTGGAGGCGAGCATTGAGAAGCCAATCATCGTAGTTGCCTTTGAATCCGATTTTTTTTGTCCATGCCGCCCACTGCTTGGAATCCCAGGCAGCGATTTGTTCAAAGCGGTAGACACCCGCCTTGTTTAACTCTTTTTCCAATCCAGCATCGATGCCGTCCATGGCAGTTAGTTTGTCGACTGATCCGGGCTTGGAGAGGAACAGCATACCGAACTTCGGATCGCGGGTGGTCAGATATTTCCACTCGTGCAGACGCTGCGCCTGGGAGATCCATTCGTCGCGTTCGACACGGTCTTTGAAGCCGATTCGCTCAGAGAATGCCTTCACGTGGGAAGGTTCCCAGTTAGCGATCTGGTCGAAGCGGTAGACTCCGAAGTCATGAAGGCGACCCTCAAGCACGTTTGCGATGCCTTTGATTTCCTTCAAGTCGTCAACCTGACTCGGGCGACGGCTGTAGACGGTTCCGAGCTCGTCATCGACGGCAGTAGAGTACTTCGCGTCGTAACTTGTGGCGGCATCATTTGACCAAGCTGCTGGATTCGCTCCAGCAGGTAGGCCCAGACGCATGCCAACTGCTTCAGCAGTCTTATCGTTCCATCCAGCAACCTGATCGTATTGGTAGACTCCAATTCCGTTTAGTCCGCCTTCGATCTTATGGTCGACGCCACGAATGGTCGTGAGGTCGTCGGAGTCGGTTGGCTCTTCAGTGTAAACGACACCGAGTTGGGCATCCTTCTTGCGAAGTGTTGCTCCTTCATGAAGGCGGCGTGCCTGCATGATCCACTGGTCTCGCTCGATCCGTCCCTTAAAGGAGAGGCGGTCGTTGAATGCATCGACTTGACTCTGATTCCAGTTTGCGACCTGCTCGAACCGATACACTCCATCGTCGTGGAGTTTGTTTTCGAGCACAGTGCCGACACCGGAGATCTCTTTGAGATCATCCTGAGTCTTGGGCTTGCGCTTGTAGACAAATCCGAGTTGTGGGTCGTAGCTCGATCCCTCAGGGACTTTAAAGCGAGTGTTGCCTTTCGCTTGTTCTGATAGAACCCGAGCGCCGAGCACCCAGTCTTCATACTTGGCATTTGCGGGCAGCTTCAGCTTGGCTTTCCATGCGGCCCACTGCTTTGAGTCCCACTCAGCGATCTGATCGTAGCGATAGATTCCCGCCTTGTTCAGAGCATCTGCCTGTTCGGCAGTGATCGGCCCGATTTCGGCCAGGTCGTTCACTTCGCTAGGCTTCTTTGTGTAGATGAGGCCGAGCTTAGGATCGATCTTCGTCAGGTATTTCGCATCGTAGAGACGACGACACTGGGGGATCCAGCGATCGCGTTCGACGCGGCCTTTGAAGCCGATCCGCTCTGAGAATTCGTCGACATTCGACTGCTCCCAGTCCGCAATTTGTTTGAAGCGATAGACTCCGAATCCGTTGAGGCGCTTCTCCAGAACACTCGCAACTCCACTGATCTTCTTAAGGTCGTCGACGCTCTTCGGACGCTCTGTGTAGAGAAGGCCAAGCTTTGGATCGACCGTTTCGCCTTTCTTCGCAGGAACCTTGGCGGCCAGCTTTTTCGGGGCTGGTTTGGCTTTCGGTTCCGGGGCCGGCTTAGCTTTGGGAGCGGCGGCTGCTTTGGCTGCCATCTCTTTGGCTTTGTCGGCGTCAGTCTGCGCCCGAGCGAGTTGCTTCTTCAGAGCTAAGATTTCCGATTCGGACTTCTTAGCAATATTTCGCGTTTCGGTCAGGTCGGCTTGAGTCTGCGCCAACTTGTCAGCATCGCCTGCCAAACCGTCGCGCTGCTTCTGCAGAGCGGCGAGCTGAGCACGCAGGTCTTTGATCTCAGCGGCTGATGCCTTCGAGGTAGACTGCGCATCTCCGAGAGCCGCGTTAGCATCGCCGAGTTTGCCGTTGAGAAGGCTGAGTTGCTTGTCGACTCCGACGCGCTCCTTCTGTAGGGCAGCCAGTTGGGCTTTCAGTCCCTTCAGGTCATCGGCACTTGCTGATGCTTTGTCCTGAGCAGCTGAGAGCTTTCCGTTGGTGTCCTTCAGGCTGGCTTCGAGCTTGGTGACGCTCTGCGTGGCGTTCTCCCGCTCGGCGCGAGCTGCTTCCAATCGAGCGCGCAGATCCTTCGCTTCACCAGCAGCGGCGTCAGCATCGGAACGTGTATCGCGGAGTTGGGTCGCGGCCAGTTCGATCTTTCCTTCAAGGTCGCCGACCTTAGTATTGGCGCCACCAATCTGGGTCTCGAGGTCTTTCACCTGTCCCTTCAGACCATTGCGCTCACTTTCCAGATCTTGAAGTTCAGCGCTAATTTTATCGAGGTCAGCTAACTTCTTGTCAGCGATCGATAACTTGTCTTCGAGTTCAAGGATTTGTCCGTTCTGCTCACCAACAGTGCGTTCGCGATCAGCATTTAGCGAGTGTGCCTTTGCCAATTCTTCTTCGCGAGCTTGGATGTCGGCTTTGAGCCCATCCAGTTCGGCTTGCAGAGCAGAGGCTCGCTCTACGCCTTCGTTGCGGGCTCCATCGATTTCCAGTCGCAGACTGTTGATCGAGTCTTCGCTATCTTTCTTTTGGCTCTCCAGTGCTGCGAAGCTGGCGGTAAGAGTCGCGAGTTCAGCGACCTTCCCGTCCAGTCCAGCATTTGCTCCTTCGACTTGGCTGCGGAGATCGTTCAACTCGTTGTCTCGATCGCCTAACAGACCTTCTAGTTCAGCAACCCGACCATCAAGTAAATCAATGGATTCCTGTTTCCCGGTGACTGCAGTTTGGGTTGATTCCAACTGCTTCTGAAGTTCGCCGCGCTCTGATTCCAGGTCGCCACGAATCCCCATGAGTTCGTTGATTCGGAGATTGAGATCGCCGAGAGCCTCTTCTTTCGAGGCGGCTGCTTGATCAAGTTCTCCTCGCAGCTTGTCCAGTTCGCCGTCTTTTTCTTCGACGGTCGAGTGGGCGCCCTCTAGGTGGGTTCGGAGCTCTACGAGTTCATCTTCTCGCTTAGAGATCTGCTCCTGCGCATCTGCGAACTTCACCTTCAGATGGTTGAGTTCATCATCGCGTCCAGAGAGACTTTCGCGCAACTCGTCGAGTTCGACGATTTGTTCACGTAACCCATCGAGCTCCGTATCTTTCTCTCCGAGACTGAGTTTAAGGCTGCCCAATTCTTCGTCGCGGGCACCGAGGTTTCCACGCAGCTCATCAAGTTCGCCAACTTGTCCACGCAGCCCATCGAGCTCCGAATCTTTCTCTCCAAGACTGAGTTTAAGGCTACCCAGTTCTTCGTCGCGAGCACCGATGTCTCCACGCAACACATGAAGTTCGCCAAGTTGTTCACGTAACCCATCGAGCTCCGTATCTTTCTCTCCGAGACTGAGTTTGAGGTTACCGAGTTCTTCGTCACGGGCACCGAGGTTACCTTCGATGTCAGCGAATCGAAGTTTAAATTCGTCGTATTCACCACGAACTCCGTCGAGATCACCAGAGGCAGAATCGAGTTTAGCCCGAAGGTCATTCAGCTCACCATCGCGGTCACTGAGTTGTCCTTTGAGTGAATCGATTTCACCGAGCTGAGCCCGGAGGCTTTCGATCTCGGTCTCGCGATCAGACAGGCGAGCCTTGAGTTGTCCTAGTTCGTCGTCGCGCTCGCTGAGCTGTCCCTTCAGGTCTCCGATTTCACCGTCGACGGTGCCGAGCTTCCCTTTGAGATTAGACAACTCCTTGTCGCGGTCTCCTAGCTTTCCTCGGAGTTCGTTGAGCTCGCCATCGCGATCTCCTAAATCCTTCTCGAAACCACCGATGCGGAGTCCCAAGTTGCTGACTTCGTCATCCTTTTCGGTCAGTGAAGAACGAAGTCCTGAGATTAGGCCATCGAACTTCGAGCTTTCATCATGCTTTTCTTTTTCAAGATTGGTCAATTTCAGGCGAAGCCCTTCGAGGTCTTTATCGCGGCTCGCCAGGTTGGAGCGGAGTTCGTTGAGCTCTTTGTCGCGGCCGGATACGTCCTTTTCAAGATTGCCGAGATTAAGGCGAAGCCCTTCGAGTTCGCTGTCTCGCTTTTCGAGGTCGAGTCGGAATTTTCCGAGATCTTCTTGGTCTTTTTCGGTCGACAGTCGGAGTGCTGCCAACTCTTCGTCGCGGGATCCAAGGTCGCCTTGGAGGCTGTTGAAGCGCACATTGAAATCATCGAGTTCTCTGTCTTTGGTGCGGACAGTGTCGTTGAGGCGGAGTTCCAGTGCTTGGTAGCGTTCCTCGTGTGCGGTATCGATCAGGCGGGAGCGTAATTGCGCCGTCCGGTCGAGTTGAGCTTTGTGTTCTGCTTCGAGCTTGTCGTAACCGCGTTGGCAGTCTTCGAGGCGGGTTTTGAACGGTCTGCAGTGGCGGAGCCAAGCCCAAAGAAGGCCGAAGATGGCCATGATGATCGCCCAGATAATCCAGAACGTGAGGAAGTTCTGAACGAGGTAGGGGATCGAGCCTGAAAAGTCAGCAATAAGAATAGGGATCATGATTAATTAATGAATCCAGTTGAGGTGTAATGAAACTCTTCGACTAGGAAGCCGAGAGTTTGTCGTCGATCTCTTGTTCAAGTTCGCGGTATTCCTGCTTCGCACGGGCGAGGCGGCTGCGAAGTTCTTCGCTTTTGCGTTCGCAGTCACGGCAGCGATCGCGTTCGCCCTTCCAGATCATTTTCTTCCCGAGCATGTAGGTCAGAAAATAGGGGAGAGTGAAGAGAAGAGCCCAGGGTAGGACTGAGAGAATGAATTTAATGAATGCCTCCATGGGACTATTTGGGAAGGTGTTGTGTGATGTGGAGGGTTACTGAGAAACGCGAATTTCGACGCGTCGGCTGAGGTTGTTGTTAACATCGCCGCCGGTTTGTTCGACGGCGTCGCTTTCACCGAAGCTCTGAACAACCATGCGGTCGGTAGAGACTCCTAGTTTTACGAGTTGGTCGCGAACAGAAGAGGCCCGGCGGATGCTGAGCTTCTTGTTGTAGTCGGCGTTACCACGAGGGTCGGCGTGACCTCCGACGATGAGTTTGGCGGACTTGGGTAGAGATAGGATGACCTTCGCAGCCTGTTCGACTTTACCAGCTTCTGATTTCTTAATGACATCGGAGTTAGTATCGAAGTAGACCTGAAGTTCCTTCAACTGAGTACGGACGTTGTCCACCGCAACTGGAGACGGTTCAGGTTCTGGAGCGACGATCTCGAGTCGGTTGTTCAAGGTCATTTTGTTTCCGATCAGGCGCGCGATGGAGTTTCCAATGTCGTCCTTTTCTTTCTTGGATGGGACATTACCCTCAATAGTGACAGCGTCTCCAGTCGCGGAGATCCCAGCTGTGTCAACTCCACTGAGATAGCCGGGTAGGTAACCGGTAAGGGATGGCAACCAAGGACGAGCCTCGGTCTGCGGATCGATGACGACTTCGTCTTTAATCACCCGGCCATCGGCGGCGTCGGTCGCATTCTTGATGAGGGCATTCTTGGCGCCTTCACTGGGAACGCGTCCAGACACGACCAGCGTCCCAGGCTTGGCAGCACTGACGACGAAGGATGCTGGAGCCTTTGGAGAGGGAGTAATTTCGACAACGGCGGCAGGTGCTGGAGCAACCGGTGCTTTGAATGCAGTCGCGATGCCGACGCCTCCTGGAAGTGCGCCTTTAAGAAGGGCACCGAGAGCCTCAGGCTTGGCATTACCTGCAACCATTCCACCAGCATCCATGTCCGACTCGCGGAGGTGCAGATAGGCAGGTCCTTCGGTGCTGGTAAAGACACTTTCGGTCAGCCAAGGCGCGGACTTGTTCCACCAACCAGCGGTTCGGTCGGCTGAGACTTTGATGTTGTTGGTGATTTTGGCACCCCGGAACTGATTTGCAGCAAGGTCGCCCAATCCGGCTTTCGCGGCATCGTTTTCGACGGTTCCCTCAAGAGTGATACTGCCGTCATTGCCGCGGACGATGCTGGCGACCGCAGGCGAAGCCGACTCAAAATTACTCGTGAACTCAAGGTTCGGAGCGAGCGTGGCGAGGTTTCGCTCGATGTTCTCTTTGGCCAATGGGGTCGTCTTGCCACTCATGGTGAAGGCTGGGCCCTTGGCTTCGATCTTGGGATTCGAGGTGTTTTTGAGGAAGTCGGGAAGGAACTTGCCAAGTCCGAGTGACCATGGGGCTGGCAGGCGTCCGGGCTCAACTGCGATACCTGAGACGTCAGTAACCGATTGGCCGATGGCAGCTTTGATGTCAGGGCTGCGGACGACTCCGGAGACGCTCGGTGCGCCATTGACGTAGCTGAGGTTGAACTCTTCAGCGGCAGGGATGATGACCTGAAGCTGATTATCAACCGAGAAGCCGGAGCTGAGCGATTCCGCTTGGACGCCGAGAGCGTCGCGGACAGCTTCCGAACCGACGCTGCCGGTCAAGACAGCGCTTTTTCCAAGAGTCGCGCTGCTGTTCTCTGTGATGTCGAGAAAGTTGCCGAAAAACGTTGGTGCACCATTGAGCCAGCCTGCTGCCGAGTTCGTGTCCAGAGTCAGTTGGTTGTCGACTTCTGTGACGCCTGGCACGGTCGTTGCCGCATCACCAAGATTTGTGCGGACTCCTTCTGATGGGACTGTTCCTGTGAGAGTGATCTTTTCGCCGTCACGCTGGGCGACGACCTGAGCTTGTGAAATGATGGCAGCCTTTTTCAGACCACTGGTATCGAGCCATGCTTCTGGCCGGTCTTCTTTAAGGAAAGCAACGGCGTTGTCAGTAGCGGTTTCGCTCGGAGAGGCTCCTCCGAGTTTGCCGTTGAACCAAGAAAATGTCGCGTGGCTCTTATCGAGCTTTGCCAGCGGAGTTTCGGCCGTAGGACCGGAGAACTTCGTGGCAAAGTTTTGCTCGAGGTCATCTTCGATAGGCTTTTTGAAAAGCCACGAGGTGAGCAGGGTGACAAAGAGCACGAGTAGCAGGTAGATTCCGATGGATCTCATGGGATGTTCTAATAGGAGAGAGTAAAGAGACTTCGCTGGTTCAATGTGGTAGGAGGACGACGGTCTCCCGCTACTGTTAGAGAGCGCAACCTGCCGCAAGGTCACGCCGAAAAATAACAACTTCGTGACTCAGGGAAAAAACCGATCAACCATGAGAAAAATCGGCTACTTGGCCGGAATCGGCTCGTTGGTTGGTGCCGCGATGATTCGGCTGATCACGACAGGAGTCCCAGAATAGGGTGTCGCCCAAATCGACGCTTTTCCTCGAACTGTCCGAAGGGAAATCTGCTTTGTGATTTGCGGGGCAGAAGGCCGACCGCTGTCTTTGGCCAGAGTCGGTTTCCAGATCCGACCCTGCACGCGGTAGCCGCCCTCAGCGTCCGATGGCCTGACGGTCAGCTCCATCCGGACTGGCTCGCCACTTTCCCATGGCCAGGTGTTCGCTTCGAACTTCTGTTGAGCGACGACCTCTTCTTTATAGAGCAGCTCAATCGTTCGTGACGATGGCACAAGGCGCAGCCGCATGCCTGAAAGCCCGTGAAGCCCAATCCCAAATCGGGGAAAACTGCGTCCCTGACGTGAGGCCAGAAAATCGGCCGAGACCTTGGCTTGGCCTTTGATGGTCGTTCCAAATTGGGCGCCGGCTTCAACTAAGGGAGTAGTGCTGACTTCGAGTCCGCGCTCTGTTCCTTCCAGCTCGACTGCGAGAAATTCTCCGTCGATCACCGTTAGAGAGTCGGGCTCTGTCCCGAGCTTCGCCTTCGAGAGATCGAGTTCTTCGGCGCCGAGCGGTGTCAAAGCGACCGTCAGGTTGACGATGAACCAAACCAAAAATTTCGAGTAGTAGGACGTCTGTTGGTAGGCTGGACTCATCGGAACTCAACGAAGATCGGCCGCCAGTCATTCAGATCAAGTCCGAGCCTTTGGGCGAATCTCGCTTGCTAGTTGGTGCATCGCCGCGAAAGCTAACGCCCGATCAACTATCATGAGTAATCGCATCGACCAGCGTTTCGCCGCTCTCAAGAAAGAGGGAAAGTCCGCATTCATTGCCTACGTTTGCGCTGGCGATCCTGACCTCGAGCGTTCGCTAGAAATTATTCGGGCGATTGATCGTGCTGGTGCCGACGTTTTGGAACTCGGCTTGCCGTTTTCCGATCCGCTTGCCGATGGCATTGTCAATCAGATGGCAGCTGACCGTGCTCTGAAAGCTGGGACGACGACCCGCAAGGTTCTCGATCTGGTGCGAAAGATTCGTGAGGAGTCTGAGACGCCGATTGTCCTCTACACCTATCTGAACAATACCTACGCCTATGGCTACGAAGCGTTTCAAGCCGACGCCGTGGCTGCAGGGGTCGATGGAATTCTGAATCTCGATCTCCCTCCCGATGAGGCTTTGGTGAATCAGGAATTGGCTGCAGGGAAGGGGATGCGCCAGATCCGTCTGATCGCTCCGACCACTCCGCCAGAGCGGCTGAAGATGATCACCAAACATGCTGAGGGATTCGTTTATTACGTTTCACAGGAAGGCGTCACTGGTGCGCGGTCAGAAATCGCAACCAACATCGGTGAGAACGTCGAGCTGATCCGCCGAGCCGCTGGGGGTGTTCCCGTTGCGGTAGGTTTCGGAATTTCGACTCCGGAACAAGCTGCCGCCGTGGCTGGTATGTCGGATGGTGTTGTTGTCGGAAGCGCAATCGTCCGGACGATTGCCGATCACTTGGACGCTGAAGATCTGGCTGAACGTGTTTACGATGTGGTAAAACCCCTTGTGGACGCCACGAAGTCGGTCTAGCTACAAAGCCCGATCTGTAGCTCTTCAAACCTGCGGTTTCGGCGTCGAAAATGAAGCTTTCTTTCTGGAAGATGAACGGTGCTGGTAACGACTTTGTCGTTGTCGATAACCGTGACCTGTCGCTCACCTTAAGCACCGAGCAAATCGCCCAACTCTGTGATCGAAATCGCGGAGTCGGAGCCGATGGCCTGCTCGCTGTTGAGCCTGCCCAGAGCGATGGCAATTTCCGGTTCCGCTACTACAACGCTGATGGTGGTGAGGCTGAAATGTGTGGCAATGGAGCCCGCTGTTTTGGTGCCTACGTCGATAAACTCGGGGGCGAAACCCACGAGGCTGTCAGTTTCGAGACCATCGCTGGCACGTTAGAGGCAACGTTCCACGGCACCGATGTGATGATCGCGATGAGTGATCCGGTCGACTTGATTCTCGGTCATGAACTTGAGTTGATGGGCGCCCCAACATCCGTTCACTCGGTCAATACTGGTGTCCCCCACGCCGTCGTCATCGTCGATGATTTGGCGGGCGCAGATGTCTGCGGGATGGGAGCGGCGATTCGTTACCACGATCAGTTCGCGCCTTCAGGAACCAATGCCAACCTGATGGAGGTAAACGCGCCCAATCAGATTTCCATTCGAACCTACGAGCGAGGAGTCGAGAACGAGACGCTTGCCTGTGGAACCGGAATGGTTGCCGCAGCGATCATCTATGACCAGAAGCACGGGGCGTCCAGCCCGGTCGCTGTTCAGGTTAAAGGCGGCGACATCTTGCAGATCGGCTTTGAAAAGAATTCGGACGGCAGTTATACCAACGTCACACTGACCGGTCCCGCTGACTTCGTCTTCCAAGGCGAAATCGAGATCTAGTCTCAAATTTATTGTCATGTTCCAAGGCACCCACACCGCCCTCGTCACCCCATTCGAGCCCACCAAGCGCGAGTTCGACGAGTCTAAATTTCGCGAGCTCATTGATCGTCAGTTCGACGCTGGAATCGCCGGCATCGTTCCGGTTGGAACGACTGGAGAATCTCCGACTCTGAATCACGAAGAGCATGAGCGCGTCATTGCCGTTGCCATTGAACAGGCAGCTGGTCGCGGATTAGTGACAGCTGGAACTGGATCGAACAGCACACGCGAGGCGATTTCGCTTACCCAAGCCGCTGAAAAAGCTGGAGCATCAGCTGCGCTCCTTGTCGCTCCCTACTACAACAAGCCGTCGCAAGAGGGAGTATTCCGTCACTATCAGGCCATCGCCGAATCCACCTCACTGCCAATCATGCTCTATAGCATTCCAGGGCGCTGCGGGATAGAGATCTCCATCGAAACAGTCGTTCGCCTAGGTGAAGCCTGCCCAAACATTCGTGCGATCAAAGAGGCCGGTGGTTCCGTCGAGCGGGTCAGTCAGTTGCGCCATACGCTTCCAGAAGACTTCGAAATTCTGAGTGGCGATGATTCCATGACCCTACCGTTCATGTCGGTTGGTGCCTGTGGGGTCGTCAGCGTTGCCTCGAACATCGTTCCTGGGCCGATGGCCGAGCTGGTGCGCTGTGTTCAGTCTGGCGATCTTCTAGCCGCTCAGGCAGTTCACGAAAAATACTACGACTTGTTCGCAGGATTCCTCAAGCTCGCCACCAACCCAGTTCCTATCAAAACGGCCATGGGATTGTGCGATCAAATCGATCCGCATGTCCGTTTGCCGCTTGTCGAAATGGACGATGCAGGTAGCACAGAACTGCGGGAGACCTTGGTAAAAGTCGGCGTGCTGGCGTCATAGAGAAGCCTCGCTCTTTGTTAGTGTGTTTTGCTTGATGTGAAACTTCAAATTTTGACCATAAATTTGGTTGTTTGCGGCGAATTATTGATTTTCTGTAAAAGTTAGACAAACCCATCTGAATCTTCCAACCGTAGCCTCAATGATGAATTCAATGTCACTCGCCTGTCCTCGTACACCGTTTTTAGTCCTTGCTGGTTTGATCGCTACCGGGCCTTCCGCATTCGCTGCAGCAATGTTTTCTACCAACATTGATTTCAATGAATCTGCGTTTCCTACATCGAACACAGCTGTCAGTGGCACGGTGGGCTACAACATCCTGAATGACACCACGGGAATGGAGCTAGCTAGTTTAAACGGGGATTTAGACGATATTTCGCTTAGCTTTACCAGCAACGGGGCAAACACGGATTGGGAGTATGTGACGACGGCGTCTGGATCATTTCGGGCGAATCACAGCTATCCGACAGCTGCGACTACCACTAATCCCGGAACATTGATTTCGAATTCTGTAACAATGAGCTTCGGGAGTCACCTTTCAGTCACGGATTTTTCTTTTGATGCTTCTAGCCTAAATTCTCGAGGAGCTGGGTGGGAGTATTCTGTGATTGAGTTTTTAGACCCTTCTGGCAATCCGTTCACAACGGCACCCGTGATCAGCGCGTATGGCAGTCACACTGCAGTTGATGGATCTCCAAGTCAGGGAGTGTATCTCCTAGATCAAACGACGACTGTGACAAATGTTGGAATGCCCTTAACTGCTGCTGGAGCGAGCAACGCGAACGAGAATTTTACGGTAACGGGTGACCTTGAGTATTCCGATGTCGGTTTGGCTCCAGGGACTCAGATTGGTGGAATCCGGATGACGACGTTTTTGGAGGACGTGCGTGGTGAAGATAACAATGCGACCAACTTCACATCGAGCCTTATCGATTTCACGTTCGAAGGGATGATTATGGCCCCAGTTCCGGAGCCATCTCGTGGTGTTCTATTGGCCGCCGGCTTAATGGGAGTTCTCGTTCGGCGCCAACGTTAGATTCCCATTGGCAGCCTCACTATCCGACTTCGGTCTCCGTTAGAAAATAATCTCTCGCCGGAACGAGTCGAGGTAAACCGTTTGGTGGATGGTGATCAGAGGCTGAAACAGGCTGAGGCACCAATGTTCTTCGATCAACTCTCGAGGGTTTGGCTTTCTGGATGCATCCGGGTCTCAGCGGATACTAATAGGATAGTTGGTGAACATCGGCACGTCGTAGCGAACGAATTTTCCTGTGGTGACCAAGGCGACGTAGGAGCCTAAATAGATGAGTCCGATCAGCCCGAGGAGTGAGATGATCTTTCTTCGGATCGGCATGGGGGATTTGGAGAGCGGAGTTGAACTCCGCTCGTTGATGGACTCGCAGGCTGGAAACCTACGCCACGATGATCGCAGTTAGACGATCGCTTGAAGCAGCTTGCCCAGAAGTTCGGAGGTCGGCACACGCTCCTGTTCCATGCTATCGCGATGGCGCAGAGTGACGGTATCGAGAAGCGTGTCTGAACCGTCTTCCGATTTGCCGATTGTATCGAAATCGATGGTCACGCAGAACGGAGTTCCGACTTCGTCTTGGCGACGATAGCGACGGCCGATGGCACCCGTTAGGTCAAAGGCGATGTTCATGTGCGGCTTTAGCAGGGCTTCGACTTCGCGAGCTTTTTCGACCAACTCTGGCTTGTTTTTCAGTAGCGGAAGAATCGCGACTTTGATCGGTGCGATCGCCGGCGTGAAGCGCATAACGATGCGAGTGTCTTCTTTGCCCTTATCGTCAGTCAGAGTTTCTTCGTGGTAGGCTTCGCAGATCACAGCGAGCACTGTCCGATCAGCGCCAGCGCTTGGCTCGACGACATGTGGGATGAAGCGCTCTTTGGTCTGATCGTCGAAGTAGTCTTGATCCTTGCCAACGGCTTTGCTGTGAGCCTTCAGGTCATGATCCGTGCGATACGCGACACCTTCAAGCTCCTGGATACCAAACGGAAATTCGTACTCAATATCATAGGTCTTCGAAGAGTAGTGAGCACGCTCGCCATCGGGGACGTCGAGAATGTGCAGCTTTTCGCGCGGGATGCCGATTTCGCCATACCAGTTCAGGCGGGTTTCTAGCCACTCTTCGGTTAGGCGCAGGCCATCTTCGGCGGTGCAGAAATACTCGATCTCCATCTGCTCGAACTCACGGGAGCGGAAGGTGAAGTTGCGCGGATTAATCTCGTTCCGGAACGCCTTACCAATCTGGGCAATACCGAATGGGATTTTGACGCGCTCACCTGTCTGGTCACAGACGTTTTTGAACTGGGTAAAGATCGTCTGCGCAGTCTCTGGGCGGAGGTAGGCGACGTTCTCTTCGTCTTTCACAGCACCGACATAGGTCGAGAACATCAGGTTGAATTCCTTCGGTTCACCGAGTTCGCGGCCGCCGCAGTTTGGGCAGTATTTTTCGCCTTTCTTCTCCGGAAGCTGATCATCGCGGTGGCGGGCGTTACAGCTTTTGCAGTCGACCATCGGATCGCTGAATGTGTCGACGTGACCGGATGCCTTAAGCACTTCGCGGTGAGTCAGAATCGTACCGTCCATGCCGACAACATCGTTGCGATCACGAACCATCCGATTCCACCAGTGATCCTTCAGATTGCGCTTTAACTCAGCACCGAGCGGGCCGTAGTCCCAACACCCATTTAGGCCACCGTAAATCTCAGCGGATTGGAAAACGAAGCCTTTGCGCTTGCAGAGGCTGACGATTTTTTCCATGCGGGCCGGGTCGGTCTCTGAATTGTCGGGCATTTGTCGTTGCGTTGCTGTTTGAGTCCGCCACCGATCGGCGGGCGGGAAAGAAGGCGGAAGGTCAGTGGATTGGCAACCGGAAATGCTGATGGATGAAGGGCAAAATTCCCATCACTTGCTGTCCCGTCGGTCATTCTCGACGGATATCGATAGTGAAACCCGAAACCGAAAACGATCAGAACCAGCGGCGCCATTTCATCGCAAATACCATCAGCACCGCAAGGGTCGACATCGAGAGGCAAAGGATCGTGAAGGCCAAGGGGCTAGTCAGTCCTGGCATACCTCCAATATTCACGCCAAATAGCCCAGTTAGGAAACCCAGTGGCAGAAAGATCGCGGCTGCAACGGACAGCACGAATCCGTGGCTGGCATGTTTGGAGGCGACCTTGTGATCATGCTCTTCTTGAACGGTAACGAGTAGCTCGCTTAGAGCGTCTAGTTCCTCAACAGCGATCGTTGACCGGATACTGAGCTCTCTCAGTTTCAAGGTAGCCTCGTCTGGTACCATTGGCATTTCTAAGGTTCCAAGTTTAGTCAATGCCGCCCGCTGAGGTTCTAAGTGGCGGCGCAGGGTGATGACGCTGCGCCGTGTGGACGGCAATTCTTTCGGAATCGGCTTCGAAGTGTCCGCTAGATTAGCTTCAAATTCCTCGGCCAGCGCCGATACTTCATCAACATACTTGAGGATGCGAGTCGACAGGCCCTCGATCAAGACCAACAGAAAGTCAGCCGTGCTCGGCGGAGAGTTTTGAGCAAGAATATCGTATCGCATGCCCTCGAGAACGAACAATCGGCGCGTTCGTACCGTGACAATTGCATTCCCAGTGACCCACATCCGAAGCGAAACCATCTCGTCGGGCTCCTGCCCTGAATTGAGGTTTACGCCGCGAAGGTTGAGAATCACGCCATCTCCGAACCTGTCACATCGGGGACGGGTCACTTTTTGTGTGAGAGCAGAAGCAGGGATCTCATCCAGTTTTTCAGCTGTCCAGTCGAGGAGATCGGGATCGCCTAAATCAAAATGCCACCATCGGTAGCATCCAGGCCCCGTCAGAGAGAAATCGGTCGGCACTTCGGTGCTACCGTCGGAAAAGATATCAAAGACACAGATCGGCATAGGGCAAGAAGCAGACACGGTGATTCTAGCCCTAGCTGACTCGCCTCGCCAGAGGTATCGGTTTCGATGCGCTAACCAAACGCTTTAAAGTTAGCTGCGGCAGTGTATTGATTGAAGTAATGTTTGAATCGCGAAATTCGAAACGATGAATGATGTCTTTGCGCGAGAGTAGGGGATGAAGTTATTCGTGCGCTCGCTCATTTACGTCGTGCTCCGCTTTCTGTTTCGGTTGGTTTATCGGATCCGGATTCGGAATTCGGCGGCGATCCCTGAAACCGGGGGCGTTTTGCTGACCCCGAATCATGTCAGCTACATCGACGCGTTCATTGTTAGCGTCGCCAGCCCGCGACCGGTGCGATTTCTGATGGGTCGAGAGTGGTATGATAAGCCGTTCATCGGTGGCTTCTCGAAGCTGTTTGATTGCATTCCGATTGCGCCTAACCGGTCGAAGGACGCGATTCAAAAAGCCGAGTCGGCGTTGCGAGACGACGGCAGTGTGGTTTGTATGTTCCCAGAAGGCGATCTAACTCGCGATGGATCGGTGCTTCCACTCCAGCGTGGCTGCGAACTGATTGCCCGCCGAGCAGGTGCGGCAGTCGTTCCAGTGCGAACATCTGGTCTCTGGGGCTCAATTTTTTCACGCCGATCGGGCAGTTCATCGAACAAGGCGCTCAGCACATTGGTTCACGGAGTCAAAGTGGAATTCGGCGACCCCCTTCTCGGTGAAGAAGTTTCGACATCAGCGATCACCGCCGCCATATCTGACCCGACGATGATGATGGTCGACGAGGCTTGAAACGGGGTATGCTGAAGGCGACCGATTTGGCAGTAAATAATGCCTGAACTCGCACTGCCCTGAACTTCGCAGACACGGTGAAGTTCATCTGCGACGAAATGTTCCCGGAGGGGCAAAGGAGATCCAGCTCGTCATGGACAACCTTAACACCCACAACTTGGCCATCCCTCTACAATCGCTTTGCACTGGCGGAGGCCAGGCGATTGGCCTCCAAGCTCCGAATCCGCTACACGCCCAAAGACAGAAGCTGGCTGAATATAGCCGAGATCGAAATCTCGCGCTGAGTCGTGCCGCGCTGGACGAGCGGATCCCCGACTTGAAGAGCTTCAGAGCAAAAATTAATGCCGCCGTCGTTGGAGAAATACTGAGCCTGCACCAGTGCCTTGGCAGTTCACTGCCAAGGCACGCGAAGAAATGGAGGCAGTCTACCCGGGATATCGCGGAAAAAAACAGAACATGCCGGTTCCATCAATTAGGGGCAATCACAGACTACTAGCGACGGCGACGAAAGAGACCGAAGGCACCCGCTAAGCTTGACAGGAATAGGGCCGAAGGTTCAGGAACCACAACGAATTCAAATCCAAGTCCGCTGTTTGGCTCCCCTGCAGAGCCGGGCAAAAGCGCGAAAGTGGAAGCAGACCGGTTGGGATTCGCGCTGGTATCAAGGGCGGTGTAGTCGAACTGTCCGATGACTTGGTCGAACCAACCGTCATTACCTTCATCGTCTACTCCAACCCAATCAAAACCGGGAGTATGTCCTACTCCGTAGTCGACGCTCGCCCCGATACTCTCACTGTAGAGTCCGTTTCCGAGGAAGTTTGCAGTGCCACCAGTCTGATAGCCCACTTCGTTGCCTTCCTGATAGAAACCGACAAGCATACGGGAAAAATTCCACCCTCCGGTTACAACTGGAAAGTCCCCAAGGTCGAGCTCGATCGTGCCAGAACTATTCCCCGCGTCCGTCATAACTCTCGAAATAACCCCGGAGTTTGTATTAGTGTAGAACAGACGATTGGAATCGTTGGTGACTCGATAGGTCATGGTGAAGTTGTCACCTGCAATCCCAGAAACCGAAGGCCCAGATCTCAAGGTGAACGGCAGTTCTACGACATATTCGCTACTCGTTGCCGTCGTCACCGTGGCTTGTGAGTAGTCGTAGATAAATAAGGACGTCTGCCCGTGAGCGGTGCACGCTGCACAAACGAGAAAAGTGAGAATGGTGCTTTTTATATTCATATTCTAATTATGAATATACTCTTTAATTATAGTGAGTCTATTTGTATTTTCGTGATTTTTGGGGTCAAGGCACAGACGCCTCGCCAGGGACAGGCAAACAGACGAAATGAATCCTACCCACTTTCGATCTGCTAGCTAGCGCCCTATCCTGAGTATTTCAGCGATTGCATACCGGCAGCCCGTTAGATCCATCCGCAGGTTCTGTCGATCACCGCCGCCATATCTGACCCGATGATGATGATGGTCGAAGAGGCTTGAAACGGGGCATGCTGAAGGCGACCGATTTGGCAGTAAATAATGCCTGAACTCGATCCTCAGACTCGATCGGAATCGACCACTCGTCCCACCCTTTATATCGCAGGTCCGACGGCGTCGGGGAAGACGGGTGTCAGTGTCGAGTTGGCGCTTCGGTATCCAGGTGCTGAGATTATTAATGCCGATGCCTACCAGGCTTATGATGCGCTTCCAACCCTGACCGCCCGACCAGTCGAACACGAGCATCGCGGGGTTCCGCATCATCTATTTGGCACGATTCCGGTGGCGGATTCGTTGGATGCTCAGCGCCACGCAGACTTGGCCCGGGCAGCGATCCGTGATGTTCAGTCGCGGGGAGGTTGGCCGATTGTTGTTGGCGGCAGCGGTCTTTATGTGAAAGCGATGACTTACGGTCTCAGCGTCCCAGGATCCGATCCGGAACTCCGTGCGGAGTTGGCCAAGCTGACTCCGGATCAGCTGGTCGACCGCCTTGTTCAAGTCGACCCAGAAGGAGCTGCCGCCACTAATCTCAAGAACCCGCGCTATGTAATACGTAACCTCGAGATCTGTTTGGCGTCAGGTAAATCTCTGGCTGAAGCCCGCGCCGCTACGGCGATTTCTGAACCTTTCGAGCCGTTCCGCGGCGTTTTTCTTCGCTGGCCACGCGACGAACTTTACGATCGGATTAACGCAAGGACAGTGGCGATGTTCGATGCTGGAGTCGTTGAGGAAGTCGCCGCCATTCCCAAGGATCGGTTTGGCATCACAGCTGAGCGGATGATCGGGCTGCGCGAGATTTGGGCGATGCTCGCGGGCGATGCTGATCGCGAAACCACCATCGCGGCGATCCAACAAGCGACACGGCGTTACGCCAAACGCCAAGGCACGTGGTTTCGGCGTGAAGAAGACGATTTCAACCCCGTCGAGGTCAGTCCAGAAGATCGGGCTGAGGAGGTTGCTGATCGGATTGAATCACTCTTGGACAACTGATGGCGCGAACCTTGATGAAAGTCGGCTCCGAGATGATCGTTCAGTTGGGAAGATGATTCGCGTATGTTTCTCCTTTTTTCAGATCAGTTTGCTCGTCACTGTGCTCGCATGGTCTCCTGAACTTCTAGCCGAAGAGGCGTCGGGCGAGCGCGAGTGGACGTCTGTTGCCGGGACTACGATTAAGGCTGCCTTCGTCGAGACCGCGACTGACGGAAAGGTGGTTCTGCTCAAGGCGAACGGTCAGGAACTTCGGGTTTCGCCGACGCAGCTCAGTGAGGCAGATCAGGTTCATTTGGCTGAACTCGAAAAATTGGCGGCTGGGGCGGAAGTCCCCAGCAAAATCCTGTTCATTGTGAGCGGAGCGAACCTGATTCCATGACAAATTACCCCTCGCCTTTTTCAACACCCTGCTAGATACCAGACTGGGACGTTTTTACATTTGGGGTAGATATGGAGATTTATGCTTAGTCGCGAAATCGTCCTGCGTGCTGTCCAACCCATTGAGCTCACGTCTTGCCAGATGCTTTCGTTTAGTAGAAGCTATGAGTTCTTTCACCAACTGAGAATCACGAGTGGCTGACGCGGACAATACGAAATCTTCTGGCCGGATCCCGGTGATCCTGAATCCGGCTGCGAAGAGCGAGGGAGCTGCCTCACTATCCGAGCAGATTTCTGACTTTTCCCACCAGGTTGAACTGCATGAGACGACGGGACCGGACGATGCCCGAAAATTTGCCAAGAGCTTAGCCTTGGAAGGTCGACCTCTGATTGTAGCGGCGGGCGGTGACGGAACGGTCAACGAAGTGGCTACTGGTATCTCGACGGCTCGGGAAGAAAGCAATTCAGAGATCAACCCGGTTTTGGGGATTTTACCGACTGGAACGATGAATGTCTTCGCGCGGGAGCTCGGGATTCCGTGCAACGATCCTCTGGAAGCTTGGGCAGCGATTCAGTCTGGGCTTCGGGTGGATGTCGATCTGTGGATGGCTGACGACCGACCGTTTCTTCAGATGGCAGGTGTTGGGCTGGATGCTGAGATCATTCGGCGAACAACCTGGCAGTCGAAGAAAATGCTGGGACCGCTCAGCTACCTGTTCACTGGAATTAGTTTAGTCGGTCGCACACCACCGAAATTAAGGGTCGAAATTCCCGGCCGCGAGCCGCTTCACGGCTGCGCGATTGTTGTCGGGAATGGGGCTCTCTACGGCGGTGCGATTCCATTTTTTCCAGGTGCTAGTAACTCGGATGGAATGCTCGAAATTCTCGTGTTTCGGAAGCTCGATGCGGGCGTTCTGCTTCAACTTGGTGGCGCGATCGCGGCTCATGAGTACTGCGATTCGGATCACATCGTCTACGAGCGTGCCGACGATTTCACCATCCATTCAGATGGGCCCACGGAGGAACCGATGGAAGTCGATGGCGAACTTGGTGGCGAAACGCCCGTTCATTTTACGCACGCTAAGTATCGCGTTCGTGTGGCCAGACCACCCGATCCGCGGCCGCAGTCACTGCCACAGATCGCTGACGAACACCTCAGTTCTTAGCTACTTTGCGCCCAATGCCCGGCCCCGCATGACCAAAGACTGGCTCGAAACGTCGCGCCACAGGGCGTGAAAATCGGTCGTAAACCTCCTCCTACCGAAAACCGAAAGGGTTTTTCGTCGGTAGGGGGATGTAGGAGGGAGTTCACGACCGATGACCACGGCATCGGTCGCAAGCTTCCTCCCACATTTCGTAAGAACGGGTGTCACGCCTCGCCCTAAATCGGACGAACAGCCTCGAAAACGAGTGTATCTATCCAACCACTCCGCTCGCCCTAGAGGATGCAAGACGGGTCGTCTCTGAATACATCCAACACTACAAACAATGTCCGACTAAACTGAGCCATCGGATATGTCCCACCCAACGCAGTTCTCGAAGGAAATCGGAAAAAGATCCACGAAGAAGGTGACGAGAAACTTGCCAAAGCGCGTAACCATCGCGCAAACAATGCTCAGGCTGTCTCGCCGGAGGCGAACTGTCTGGAATTAGCCTCCTAACCCACAAAAAAAGCGATGCCGGAGACCGACATCGCCTTTTGGTGAATGAGTTAAGCAATCCTACTCCTCGACCTTCATGATGCCCTGCATCACGGCCCAGTGACCTGGGAAGGTGCAGGTGTAGGGGTAGTCACCTGCTTCATCGGGAGCGGTGAACTCGATGGTCTCAGACGCACCGGCGGCCACAAGCTTCGTGTGGTGAAGGATATCGGTTGAAGTCGGAATGTAGTTGTTGGCCATCGCGTTAGGGTCAGAGAGCATGGCGTTAGCCAGCGCGCCGACTTTCTGGAGAGTGCCCGGCTTGAGAATCAGCAAGTTGTGCTGAAGCGGAATATTGGAGTCGTTGTTCAGGGTCAATTTGACTTTGGCGCCGGCTTTGACTGTGAACTCGTTGTTCGCCCACTTCATGCTAGTGGTCGGATCAGGCTTGATCACGACTTCGGTGGCAGCGTCGGCTTCCGATTTCTCGTCTCCGGCTTTTGCGTCTCCAGACTTTTCGTCTCCAGCCTTAGCCTTTTTATCGTCTTTCTTTTTGTCGGCTTTTTCGGTGTTAGCGGCTGCGTTGTCCTTCTTCTTTTCTTTGCCCGTTTCGTCGGCGAGGGCAAAAGGAGTCGTGATAGCGATTAGGGCCGTAGCCAGTAGGGTCGTCTTCTTCATCTTCATGTGGTCGTGTCTTGGACGAGGGCGAGGCCTCATTCATTCAATTCGATTTTGAGGAATGTTCCGCTGACGGCGTTGTGAATCAACCCGATTCCTGCAGATTGATCGCGGTCTGAGTTGGACGCGTGGCCTGACGTTGGCTAGTTTGGGCGCTAATGCGGAATGCCGAAGCCCATCCTCCGACTCAAAAGCGGAACCTACTCGCCATAGTTTTTGTCGGCCTAGTTGTTCAAGGCGTGGTCGGTTGCGGCGATGATCGGTCGGCTGAGGAGCCGAAGCCGGTGGCGAAATCGGAATCATCTACAACGACCTCGACCAAGATACGGGGAGGGCACGCGCTTCCTAAGGATGGCTTTGTCGGGGCCGAATCGTGTCGTGAGTGCCATGAAAAGGCCTACACGGATTGGCGGAGTTCGCATCACTTCCTCGCTATGCAGGAAGTCACGGAGGAGTCGGTGATCGGAGATTTTAATGACGTGGAGTTCGAGCATTTCGGAATCAAGACGACCTTTCATCGTGACGCTGATCGGTATCTGGTGACTACTCCTGGCCCGGAAGGCACACCAGAAACCTATGAAATCGCCTATACATTTGGTGCCGACCCTCTCCAGCAATACTTGATCGAGTTTCCAGGCGGGCGTTATCAGGCGCTACAGATTTGCTGGGATGCGCGCCCAGCCGGGGAGGGGGGACAGCGCTGGTATCACCTCTATCCCGACGAGCCGATCCCACACACCGATGTTCTGCATTGGACGAAGCAGCACTTTAACTGGAACTACATGTGCGCCGATTGCCACTCGACCAACTTGTCGAAGAATTTCGATCCCGAAACCGATTCCTATCACACGACGTGGAGCGAGCTGACCGTCAGCTGCGAATCGTGTCACGGTGCCGGTCAAGCTCATGCAGAATGGGCTAGGGGAGTCGCTGGCAAACCGACCCCTGAGGGCGGCTACGATTCTGCTGAAATGGCTCTTTCGAAAGTGCTCAAGGAACCGGTCGAAGGTGTTTGGGGGCTGGATTCCGAAACCGGTCAACCCAAGCGAACTCACGCGCTAACGTCGGATGTTCAGGTTGAATCCTGCGCCCCCTGTCACTCTCACCGCCGCCTTCTCGAAGCGAGTTGGGGGCATGCCCACGTCGGGCTTCACGATACTCATGTCCCGTCGATTCTCGAGCAGGCGCTCTACCACAATGACGGTCAGATTCGTGAAGAAGTTTACGTCTATGGTTCGTTTAAGCAGAGCAAGATGGCCCACGCTGGCGTTCGCTGTACCGACTGCCACAACCACCACACGATGGAGTTGAAGGCAGAGGGCAATAACTTGTGCATTCAGTGTCACCAAGGCGATCAATACAACACTCCTGAGCATCACCGCCATCTCGTCGACAGTGCCGGTGCGAGTTGTGTCGATTGCCACATGCCAGGCAAATATTATATGGGCGTCGATTGGCGTCGGGATCATAGTTTCCGAGTTCCGCGTCCGGATTTGGCCGAAAAGTTGGGCACCCCCGATGCGTGTAGCGGTTGTCACGAACAGATCGACCCAGAGCAAAATGTCGCCTGGGCGGCCAATGCTTTCCGGCAGTGGTATGGCGATCGGTTGGATAGCGTTTCGACCCATCCAGGACTGGAGTTGGCCGAGGCCCGCAGTGGCATGATCGAAAATCCTGACACTATCCTGACGCGGTTAGTCCAGGGCGCGAAAAACGGTGCGGATCGGCCGTGGCCAGTGCCGCCGATCGTCCGAGCGAGTGCGGTCAGTGATCTCGGGTCGCGGTTGTCTGGGGCTACCCTCCCAGTGTTGCGCGAAGCTTTGACCGATCCTGCTCCAGAAGTTCGACGCGCGGCAATCGAGGCTCTCGGAACTGCCCTATCACCTGAGCAAAAATTCGCCCTGATGCAGCCGAGACTCGATGATCCTTCGAAGGCTGTTAGAGTCGAGGCGGCCCGCCAACTCGCCAGTTCACGAAGCTCGATGACCGGCAGCGTCGCTCGAAGTTTCGACAAGGCGCGCAAGGAATATGAAGAGTCGCTCGATGCCGTATCCGACCGCGCCTCTGGTCATATGGGACGGGCATTGTTGCTTAGTGATTTGGGTGATCAAGCCGGGGCCGAAAAGGCTTACCGGACTGCGTTCCGAATCGAGCCTACAGACATTCCATCGCGCATCAATTTGTCGGAATTGCTATATCAATCCGGTCGGGGATCGGATGCCGGGGCAATCTTACTCGAAGCCGCTCAACTTCAGCCGGCTAGCGCCGTCGTTCAGGAGTCACTCGGCCGTCACTACATCCGAATGAAGGATTACGAGACCGGTTTGGGACATCTCGGACGCGCGTCGGAGTTGGCACCGAATGATCCTCGCTTGCAGTTCTTTTATGGAGTTGCGCTCAACTCACTTGACCGATTCGACGACGCTCTACCGGTCTTGCAGAAGGCGCACAGTTTGGCCCCAACGAATGTCGAATACCTGTCCGGATTAGCCAGTATCTGCCGAGACCACGGAAGATGGGATCTTGTCGAAACCTACGCCAAAAAGCTGTTAGCCATCAGCCCGTCGCCGCAGTTTCAGGGATTGTTGCGTGAGGCGCAGGAGAAGAAGTAGCAGCGTTTTTTGCTGAGGAGTAGGAGGGAGTTCACGACCGATGAACTCGCACGATCGGTCGTAAACTTCCTCCTACATTTCCCTCGGCCAAGAGTTGTTGAGCATTCGAATCCTACTCAGCCCCGACACACATCAGATGTTTTTCGGTTCGCAGATAGAGACGGTTTCCTACGACAGCGGGGCTGGCATTGATTAATTCGCCGACATTGCTGCGACCGCTCACTTTAAACGAATCTCCGGCGCGAACCATAACGACATCTCCTGCGTGGCTGCAGCAGATAATCTGGTCACCAGCTAGGACTGGCGAAGCGAACCACTTGGCTGACTTGCCACCCCGTTCGATGAGACGCTCACGATCGTAGTGCAATTTGCCGGTTTTCGAGTCGGCACAGCTGATCATTCCGGAATCTAGGAGCAAGTGCATCCGACCACCCTCAATGATCGGATTGGGGACATAGGGAATCGCTTCATTGAATTCGAAGGCGATCACGGCTGGCCGTTCGATCGTGCCAGGAATCACCGCGGCGCTTGCTTTTCCGCCACTGCCAGAGCCAAATGTGCCAAACGCTAAACCATCACCGAGGGTGATTCCGCCAACGCTACGGTGTTGGAATCCTGGATTGATCTTCCAGATCTCCTTTCCAGTGAACGGATCGAGAGCGATGAAGCCTTGATCCATTCCTGAATAGAGGGCCTGCTTGGAACCGTCTTTGGCGACATGAATGACTGGAGCGCCGTAGTTGTCCTTATCATTCTGGCGGTCGACCTTCCAAATCGTTTCTCCATTCTTCGGGTTCAATCCAGCCAAGCATGCCCCTGATCCGATATGGTCGGCGCTGACCAAGAGTATCCGGTCGTCAACGAGAACCGGAGAGGCGATGGCTCCGTGGTCAGTGGCGTCGAAGCCAGGTATCGTTGTCTTCCAAAGCGGTGCTCCATCGGCGGTGTTGAGTGATTCGACTTCAATCGTGGTTCCGTTTCCCGAAACAAAGAACACCTGATCTCCCGAAACCGTGGCCGTGGTTGCCGCCGAGTTTCCAAACGAGCGGTGGACGCGGTAGGGGACAAATTCACGATCGACTCGCCACAGTTCCTCGCCGGTTTCGGCGTTGTAGCACAGAAAGGAACGCGTCGTCTTTTCGGCGGTGGTTAGGAACAACCGATTGTCTGAAATCACGGGCGAAGAGTAGCCGACACCGGGAACTGCGATTTTCCAAAGCGTCGTCTGGTCGGTGATTTCGGACGGGACGGTCGACTCCGGCGCGACTCCTGATCCGTTTGGGCCACGAAAGCGTGTCCAGTCGCTGGCGCACGCGAGAGCTGGCAGAAGGAGTGAGGCGAGGATGATCGTTGGGCGCATGGGCAGATGATATGGTGGACTCTAATTACGTGTGCTGTCGAGTGGCTCTCTCAGTGGGAATTAACTCGGCGCGGTTCCCGATGTCCCATTCGGCCACCATAGTAGATTCGCTCCTGTCGGGCTTGAGCCATCGACGGATTAATGAATTCTGGTGGCGAAAGAAAATGCTCGCAAGCGATCTTCATTTGCAGGCTCGCTTCGATCGCATCGACTCCGCCGGTGCCAGTGGCGAAGGCCGGAAGAACGAGTTTTCGGATTGGTTTTTCGGGTTCGGTTTCGTTGTGTTTTCGACAGGCCAGAAGAGTTGCCCAAGTCGCGAGATAAACATTGTCGCATTGGGATACATTCATCGGTGTTCGCATCGTCGGCGTGTGGGCAACAAACGGGTGATCGTCGTTGTGGGTCGGGACAATCATCGAAGTGCCAACGGGTTGCTCCCCAAGATAGTCGCAGAGAATACGTTCCTGAATGCGCTCCATCAAAGGCCGCCCAAACCGACGGACGATGGCCAGATCAATACCGGCGTCCATCAGCCCAAAGGAGTTCCCCGCCGTGGCGATGCAGTCGTAGGATTCAATCTCCTCAAACGAACAGAGTAAAGTTTCGACTGTCGGGAGATCTCGGAACTGCCACGCAAACGCCTCAGACGTGTCCTTGTCCCGATTGGCGATGATGATCCGCATGAGATGCATTGCACCATAGATCATGCCAGAAGCACAACTCTACTCTGCTTATTCGATGTAGACCAGTAGCCCCGTATAGTAGGGACATGTTTCGGCCTGCTGAAAAAAATCGCGTGCGAGCACGTTCCTACCGCTGTGAAGGTAGGGTCAGAACTTCGCGCTCAATGAGGAGAGTGGAATTGTATTCCGCTGATTCGACGCGGACAAGCGGAGTGCAACTCACTTCCATACGGTGCAGACATGAAAAGACAGGGTTAAGGGAAGTCCCGGCCTTCCGAATCACTTCCGACTCCTAAATCTCAACCGTATCGCCGATTCCCGGCGCGTTGAATTCGCTGTCTGGAAATTTCTCTCCGAGCGCGGTCTTCAAATGTTCCGTTCTGCTGGTCTCACCGTGGACGAGGAAGACCTTCTCTTTTTTGCCGCCCATGTTTCCGAAGTAGTCGAGCAGTTCACTGTGGTCGGCGTGACCTGAGAACGAATCCATGATTTCGACTTTGGCTCGGACATGGTGTTTCTTGCCAAAGATTTTCACTTCATCCCAGCCTTCGCGAATCTTCCAGCCGAGTGTGTGTTCAGCGCAATAACCAACAAACAAGACCGTGTTCTTCTTATCTTCGATGTTGTTTTTCAGGTGGTGCAGAATCCGTCCCGACTCACACATGCCCGAAGCTGAGATGATGATGCAGGAGTCTTGGCTGAGATTGAGTGCCTTCGATTTTTCGACGTTGCGAATCAGGGTCAGGCCTTCGAATCCAAACGGGTTCTGACGGTCGAACAAGACCTCGTAAACCTCTTCGTTGAAGCACTCAGGGTGAAGCCGGAAAATCTCGGTCGCGTTGACGGCCAATGGGCTGTCGACATAGATCGGAACGTGCGGGATTTCGTTGGCTTCACGCAGCTGGTGCAGAACGTAAAGAAGTTGCTGGGTACGCTCAACGGCGAACGATGGGATGATGACTTTGCCGCGCTTTTTGAGGGCGGACTTGAGAATGTCACCAATGTGGATGTCAGCGTCTGCGTCTTGTTCGTGTTCGCGCCCGCCGTAGGTGCTCTCCATGATGACGTAATCGATGTCTTTGCCGTTTTCGGGATCACGGAGAAGTGTGTTGTCGCCTCGGCCAACATCGCCGGAGAACAGAAGGCGGAACTCGCGTTTGGTATCGAACTCTTTGATATCGAGAAGGACTTGGGCTGACCCTAGGATGTGTCCAGCGTCGATGAACGTGATCTTGACCCCGTCAGCAATTTGCAGAGTTCGACCATAGCCGAGGTTGACGAACTGGCGCAGGCAGCGCTCGGCATCCATCTGACTGTAGAGCGGTTCAATCGCTGGCAGGCCTTCCTTCTTCCGCTTCTTGTTGATCCATTGGCAGTCGTGGGTCTGGATTTTCGCACTGTCGAGCAGCATGATGCTGCATAGATCGCGAGTCGCGAACGTCGTGTAGATGTTTCCGCTGTAACCCTGGCGCGTCAGATTCGGCAAGTTGCCGCTGTGATCGATATGGGAGTGGGACAGGACGACCGCATCGATTTCAGAAGGTTCGAACAGGAAGTTCAGGTTTCGCTCATGGGCGTCAGCTCGCCGCCCCTGATAGAGCCCACAATCGAGCAGAATCTTTTGGCCGTTGATCTCAAGAAGGTGTTGGGAGCCAGTGGTGGTTCCGGCTGCGCCGCAGAAGGTGATTTTCATGCGGAGTCACAGAAGGCTGTCGAACGCCTTCGTTCAACCCAATCTTTAGGTCGTGGCCTGATTTGCCTTTGGCCAAACGTAAGGAGATCACGACCGATGAACTCGCGGGATCGGTTGCCAGCTCTATAGATCAGCCCTATTAGAAGCTCCAGGCACCCGAGCTTCGTGATTGGGGTTCCCGGTTTCCCGGACGGCATGGATGAATTCAGAAACCGCGCGTTTGGTTTCGGATGCTAAATCGGCTCGCGGTTTGGCGAAACTAGGGCGGAACCACGGGAACGATCCGAGCAGGTCGTGAATGACCAAAATTTGCCCGTCGCAGTATTTGCTGGCTCCGATTCCGATGGATGCTGCCTTGAGATCTTGAGTAATCGCTTTGGCGACCGCAGGCACCATGCTTTCGAGAACGATGGCGAACGCTCCGGCTTGTTCGAGTGCGATTGCGTCCTCTCGAATCGCCGCTGCTTGCTCATCGGTCTTACCCTTTTTTGAGTAGCCGCCCTCCTCGCGAACCTTTTGTGGGAGCATTCCGACATGGCCGAACAATGGAATTCCGTCGGCAACGATCGCCTGAATCTGCGGCAGAACACTGAGTCCTCCCTCGAGTTTAACGCAGTCGGCACCGGCATCCATCAGGCGTCGGGCGTTCTGCACGGCTTGGCCAGGCGTATCATACGAGCAATAAGGTAAGTCGCCGATGACCATAGATGTCGTCACTCCTCGAGCGACGGCACGGGTGTGGTGAAGCATTTCCTTCATGGTCACCGAGGTCGTGTCCTCGTGTCCCAAGACGACCATTCCCAGCGAATCACCGACTAAGATGAAATCGACTCCGGCTTCGTCGAGTAGTCGGGCAGTCGGGTAGTCGTAACCGGTGAGACAGGTGATGCGTTGTCCAGCATCCTGACGAGCCCGGACAAGTTCAGCGGGATGCGGCTTGCAAGGTTGGTCGTTCGGGGTGGCCATAGGATTGGTGACGAAGTCGGACTCCGGCTTGGTCGATACTTGACTCCGAACAAGATGCGATAGGATAGATGCGGATGTGTTGGCCCGCGAAAACGCC
>ENA-ORXR01000758-ORXR01000758.1-marine-metagenome-genome-assembly--contig:-NODE-758-length-39767-cov-7.346158_pt1 | contig 39767 bp, 32 predicted proteins | sample MGYA00237866_ERZ511479 | MGnify/ENA metagenome assembly ERZ511479
CGTCACGCATGGATGTTCATCCACTTGATCCTCGCGCCTAACCCTCGATCACATGAGGCTCCGCGACGAGTCACCGCTTTTTTCAACACCCTGCTAGAGTCCCGAGCGCACAATGAGGGGAAAGTTGTCATGGAACTAAGTTCGCTCCGTTCACGTTGGAACATGATCACGGCTCTTTTCCCCATAATCTGCGTTGCTCGTCGGTCACGAAGCCAGCTTCGCTTTGCTCTCGCCCACACGCGTCTCTTCGAGCTGCCCTTGGCAGGCTATGTCGCTCCCCTCCATTCTCCTCGCGCCTTGGTCTGAGAAAAAATTCGCCTCTGGCTTTCTCTACTTCGTTTCGAATCTCTTCAACCTTCTAATCGTTCGGGACGCTAGGTGGCCAGAACCTACCCTGAGCCCTTCCGTAGAAGCGCGATCATCACACCTTGAACAACGAGTTCTTGGACTGGCATAAGGTCGGGGAATTCTGAGTTCTCGGCGTGGAGATAAGGTCTTCCGCCTTTGGTGATGTAGCGTTTAAGGGTGGTCTCGCCGTCGATCAATGCTGCGACAATATCGCCGTTTCGGGGATTTTTGTGTTCAAGAATCACCGTGTCTCCGTCGCAAATGTGGGCGTCGATCATCGATTCACCACGGACACGGAGTGCAAATGCTTTGGGTGATTTGGGAAGTCCGAGGGTCGAGACATCAACCGAGACGCATCCCTCTTGTTCCATCTGATCAGTGTCGACGGCCATTCCAGCAGCGATGTATCCATAGATGGGAATGTCGACGATTTGCTCCCTTTCCAGATCATCTGGGAAAATAACAGCACGAGCCTTGCCCGGAAGCCGCTTGATGACACCTTTACGCTCAAGAGCACGAAGATGACTGACTGCAGCCGTCTGACTCGAAAATCCGAAATGTTGCTGGATTTCACGTGTCGAAGGCATGAGGCCTGTTTGAGTCTGTTGACTCCTCAGGAAATCGTATACTTGCTGTTGTCTGTCTGTGAGTGCCATGTTGAAAGGAACAGTGTTCTACAGAACAGTCCACAGATCTGCCGTTTAGGCAAGAACTTATTTCACCCATTCTTACCATGTTTGATTCCCAACCGTTCTTTGTCGGCTCATTTCGAATTCTTACTGTTTTTGTTTGTGCGTCGATTTCACTCCCTAGTTTCGCCCAAGAAGCTAGTGATGAGATCAACACAACAACTGGGCAAGCAGCCAAGGCAGCTGAGGGAGATGCCTTTGTCGTTGGGGTCGCCGATCAGACGGAGGTCGGGGCGCTTCCAGCATTCACTAAAGGGCTTAGCTACAAAGCTGCCGTTGCTTTTGGTAAGGGTGATTGGAAGACCGCCCGAGATGCCTACAAAAAGATCGTTGCCGAATCTCCTCGTAACGCTCTGGTGCTGACAAATCTGGCTACCGTTGAGCAGCGCCTCGGCGAGCTAGATTCGGCGCTGGCTCATTTGAAGACGGCCTTGGAGGTGAATCCGAAAATCGCTCAGGCTTGGGTTCTCCAGGGGTTGATTCATTTTCAGAAAGGTGACTCGAACTTGGCTGTTTCGTCTCTGACCCGAGCACTGCACGAAGACCCGCTCGATGCTCGCGCTCACAACTACTTAGGCGTCGTTACCAAGGAAATTGGATGGGTGGTTGGTGCTGAGCAGGAGTTGCAGCGCGCGACAGAGCTCGACCCAGATTATGGGGACGCTCATTTCAATCTAGCCCTGCTCTATCTAGAAAAGCGACCGCCAGCGCGAGAGTTGGCGAAACGGCATTACCAATTGGCGTTGGCGCTGGGCGCGAGTCCGGACAAGCTCGTTCAGGATAAGATCGATGGGAAGAAGCCGGAGTAGTCATCGCAATGCGCAGCGTCACTTCGGAACTCAACGACCTTTCAGCAACTGGTCTGCGCAGGTCGCTGCGTCATCTCGGCGGCACACCCCAAGGCAAGTGCATCAGGATTGCGGGACGCTCGGGGGAAGTCCTCAACTTTTCTTCGAATGACTACCTTGGCTTAGCCAACGATCCGACACTCAATGCGGCCTCGGTTGCTGCGATCCAAGCAGTTGGGACAGGATCCGGAGCTTCTCGGTTAATCTGTGGTGGGGCGGTTAACTATCACCGCCAGCTCGAAATAGAGTGCGCCCGCTATCTCGGAACCCAAGCCGCCTTGTCGTTCGCCAGTGGCTACGCGGCGGCCGTTGGAACGGTAGGAGCCCTTGTCAGAAAGGGTGATGTCGTGATCGCTGACAAACTCGCCCACGCATGTTTGATCGATGGTGCGCGGCTGAGTGGAGCTACTCTTCGCGTCTTTCCACACAACCGGATCGACCGACTGAGTTCCCTTCTTTCTTGGGCCACAGAGAAAGTCGATTCCGACCACGGACGGATTCTGGTAATCACGGAGTCCGTTTTCTCGATGGATGGCGATATGGCGGATCTCCGACCGATTGCTGATTTAACGAAAGCTCACGGCGCATTCCTGCTGGTCGACGAAGCCCATGCGCTCGGAGTGGTTGGTCCCGGGGGTAGAGGGCAGGTTGCCGAACTGGGTTTGGAAGATGTCGTGGACATAAGAATGGCGACTCTTGGCAAGGCGGCGGGTTCTGCTGGAGGCCTCGTCGCTGCCGGTGCCGAGCTGGTCGACCTGATCGCGAATCGGGCTCGGAGCTTCGTGTTCTCCACAGCGCCGCCTCCGGCTCAAGCCGCAGCGGGTATTGCTGGCATCGAATTGCTGCGATCGGAACGAGGTGATCAGCTGCGGGAAAAACTGCGGGAGAACATTCTGACTTTTAGAGAGCTTCTTGGAGACCGCTCGATTTCCGACACCGCGGTTCAACCGGTGATGGTTGGAGATGAGTCGGAAGCGGTGGCGCTCGCGGAAGCCTTGCTCGACGACGGATTCCTGTGTCCTGCAATTCGGTTTCCGACCGTGAGTCGCGGAGCGGCTCGGCTAAGAATCACCCTCAGTGCCGCCCATGAACGAGACGAGATCGAAGCTCTTGTCGCGCACCTTAGTCGACGGACGGCGTAGTTCGCCAGTCAGTCTTCGCCTCCATTGCGCGATGTAATTTCCCAAGCTCCCCGCCTCACTGCTGTAGGGGATTCGAGCGCGGGAAACAAACAACTCCCGAAGTTGTTTCGCGGTGACGGGCAAGGCGAAGCGCTCAGCTGCGACGACGGTTCCTGCCAATCCCATCTCTTTAGAAAGTGCTTCATCCGACAGCAACTCGACAAGGGCATCAGACAGCGCAGGAACATCGCCGGGTTCGACGATCAATCCGGTTTCACCTTCATCAATCATCTCTGGCACTCCAGCGAGCCGAGTCGAGACGCAGGGAACTCCAGCAGCCATCGCCTCCATGATGACTGTGGGCAGGTTATCCATCCCGCCGTCGGATTCGACGATGCAGGGCAGGGCGAAAATGTGGGTGTCGGATTGGAGCAAGTCGACGATGTCTGAAGTCCCGAGTTTTCCTCGTAACGTCACCCGATCACCAATTCCCGCCGCATTGATCTGATCCTGCAATTCTTCTTCCATCGGCCCATCGCCGACGATGTCGCAACGGTAGTCGATTTGGCGTTTGGAGAGTTCGGCGCAGGCTCGAATCAGATCAGGGAATCCCTTCTTTTCGATCAGCCTCCCGATCGAAACAATCCGCCGACCCCCGATCCCCCGAGCAGCGCCTGCCTGCGTGGAGTCACTGAATTGGTCGAGATCGAGACCGTTGAACACGCGAATGACCTTCCCGGATTGGTCTGGGAATTGTTCACGCAGAAAGCGGCCACTATGCTCGCTCACTGTCGGAACGAAGGCGGCATCGCGGACGAGGCTTTTGAGCCCAGGAATCACAGGTTCGGCAGGCTGACAAAAGATGTCGTTGGCGTGACCAGTAAAGCTGTAGCCGATTCCGTAGAACCTTCGCATCCACCACAGACAACGCGCACCGACACCAGCGAAATGGCTGTGGGCATGTTCGATCGCGTGGCTACCAGAATGCTGCCGGATTTGGTGACCGATGTAGGCGGCCTCATAGACTCGCATCTTGTCCGGCCGGTCTTTCCAATGACGGAGGGTCAAGACGACGCACTGCGGGAGATGACCACCGTCCTTGAGCTGTTTAACTCGGTCGATCAGTTCCCCGCCCTGTGGCAAGACATGGACACGTTCACGCAGATCGGTCGGGAAATTCGCGATCGGTTCGTCGCCCGTATCGCGGATCGAGAAAATCAGTGGAGCCAGTCCCTGACGCTCCAACTCCAGAACTTCGCGAATGCAAAACGTCTGTGTGAACGTCGGGAAACGTTCGAACACGTACGCTAGGAGTTGCCTTGCCATAGTTCAGCAACCCTGAGACGGAGGGCGCAGTTCGCAACTAATAAACGGAGTGATAGATGACGTTCTCTAAACTGTTATCGCCATAGGCATCCGAGTTGGTCAAATTCGCCAAATCCGTCGACCGAAATCACTGACGTTCCTGAATTTGTGTTTTGGCAAGACGCCAAAGCGAGAGCCAGTAAGCCTAGGAGGATGAACTTCAAATTCATCGGCTCACCGGGAGCTATCGGCGCAGGCGGAATGGCGTCCCGCAATACATGCAATTAAAGCGCAGGCGCGTGACCAGGTCGACGATCATGGTTTTCCGAAAGCTAAGGAAGAAGATCCGGTGGGCATCGCGGTGTTTCCGGCAGCGCTGGGTTTTCAAAACGGTTCCGTGACACAGAGGGCAGGTGATCTTGACCTCCATAATTCCACGAATGATCCGGAACAACACGAACGCGCCTAGGGCTCCGATGAAGGCGACCCCCCACATTTTTCGGTCATCCTCAACGGCGTTATAAAGCATGTAGAGAGCCACTCCTGCGGCGACAATAGCCAGTGTACAAAGTAGCCCGAGAAGAAGAATCGGGACGAAGCGTCCGGGACGCGGGAAAGGTCGGGCTCTGATTCTCTTATCGTTCATACCGGCTACCTTGGGGGAATCCAAGAATTCTTAAATATAAACCCATACAGAGGACTGTAAACCCGACTTTCCTGAAGCCAACGAATGTATAAAAATCGCGGCCTAAGCTGTGATCACCACCCTAAAAAAAGCAATTAGGACTCCTAAATAATTCAACTGGAAGCATCGCTGAGGCGGCGTATGATTTGCGCGATGGCAAATCGGGGCACATACGGATGGCTACCTACGTCCGGTGCACTCCTCAGTAGGCTTATGGCTCTACTGCTCATCTTCGTCGCTACGATTCCAGCGGTTGCCGAGGCTGGCTTTAGTACCGTGGTCATTGATGCCGGCCATGGCGGTAGGGACAATGGAGCGTCTTGGTATGGCGTCCATGAGAAGACGATTGCTCTCGATGTTGCGAAGCGTGTGGAGAAAATACTGCGCTCTAAGGGGGTTCCGACTGCGATGACCCGTCGCGATGACACCTATGTCGCTCTCGACGATCGAGCGGCAATTGCCAACCGCTACGCTAACTCGATCTTTGTTAGCATCCACTTCAACGCTCATCCCAATCGCACGATTCACGGGATCGAGACGTTTTACGTCAGCCCGGCCGGTAAGACGCTGGCTAATGGCATTCAGACCAGCATCATGAAAAAGATCGAAGGGCGAGACCGCGGAATCAAAAAAAGTTCCTACGCCGTCCTGACTCGGACGAAAGCTCCTGCTGTTCTGGTCGAGTGTGGCTTCATTAGCAATCGGACGGAATGCCGGAAGTGTCAGACGACTTGGTATCGTCAGACGGTCGCCGAAGCGATTGCGAAAGCCATTTTGGCTGCACGATAGACTGAACTGTGGCGACTGAGATCGAGCGCAAATTTCTTCCGGCCAGCGATATATGGCGCGACGTTGCTGCTCCCGGAATGGCGATTTTTCAAGGCTACCTCCTGACCGGTGAGGGAACTTCTGTGAGGATCCGAACCAGAGATGACGAAGCCTTCTTAACGATCAAGGGGCCGAGTGTCGGGATGGCTAGGCCTGAATTTGAATACTCGATCCCGCTTGAGGATGCGCGAGCCATGCTGCCACTCTGCGGCTACGGCGCGGTCGAAAAAACCCGTTACTTGGTTGAGGTTGATCGGTGGACATGGGAAATCGATGTCTTTTCAGGGGCTAATGAGGGGCTTGTTTTGGCCGAGGTCGAATTGACATCTGAGACCGAACAACCCACGATACCGGAGTGGATTGGCCAGGAGGTCACCGGCGATCATCGCTACTTCAACGGCTATCTCGCAACTCGGCCGTTTCGAGATTGGCCAGCATCCCAGTCATAATTCGATTGATCGACCGCCGTCGATCAGGCAAAGTTACCATTTCCGCGATGTCCGATTTGATCCCCCGTATGAGAAAGCCAATTTGGTTGTTGTTTGCAGCTCTCGTTTTGTCCATCTCAGGATGTGAACGCAGGGACACGGTCGAATTTTCTTCCGAGCTCTCTGCTGAAGAACTTGCCGAAATCGAGCGCGAGCGTCTCGGTGCTGCTCTTGATACCACTGAAGATGGCGAAGCTTCCGAGTCGGCAGAATCGCCTGTTGATCCGATTGATGCGGAAAAGATTCAGTTTGTATCAGCGAACCTCAATGAACCGTTCCGCTCTGTGCGCGCCAGATTGTTCATGGCATTTGTCCAGGACGCAGGAGGTCCGGAAGTTCAATTTCATGACGGCCAAGGGAGCAGTATGCGCCAAGCGGCAATCCTCAACCAGATCATCGAAATCGCGCCACCGGCGATTGTGATCTGTCCGACGGGTGGGACAGAAGTCGACCAGTTGATTGCTGATGCGTCAGCGAAAGGAATTCCGGTGGTATCTGTCGGTGGCATTGGTGGTGCAGACGCAGCTGTCACTCTGGCCATTGACCAAGCCGAGATCGGTCGCCTAGCTGCTCAATTCGTCATCCAACGCCTTAAGATCAAAATGCAGATGGAGGAGATGTCAGATCTCGAAGGCAGCATTGTCGAAATCACTGGAACCGATGAATTGGTCGATCCGATTTCTCAGCAGCGTCACGCCGGGTTTGTGGAAGTGATCGACCGATATCCAGGAGTTGTTCTCGTCCATCAAGCCCCTGGTTTTTGGGGGGAAGTCGGCGGTGCTGCACGGGCCATCGAAGCGGCTGGAATCCAGAAACAAGCAAACGTCGTGTTCGCTCATAATGACGCCATGGGACACGGAGCCTATTTGGGGTTAAAAAATCAGGGAGTCCATGGAGACTTCTTGGTCGTCGGTATTGATGGCATCGGCGGTGGTAGTGGAGGAATTTCCAAAGTCCGCGATCAGATGCTCGCCGCGACGATATCGGTTCCGCTTTACTCCAAGCAAGCTGCCGATGCGGCCGTGGCACTGATTGCTGGGGACAATCCGACCGTAACAGAAGCTGCGCCAGAATTGATCACGATCGCCAACGCTTTCCAAATGCTCCGCAAGCACACTGATTTGCCATTTGGAATCGAAGCCAGCGAGTGAACCTAAAGCCAGCTTTGATTCGTCATTCCGACTGGTTCTAAGAGATTTCCCCAATTGGGCACTGTGCAGTCGGTCGTCCGAGCTCGGTCAGGAAATTTGTTCCTTTGAGTAGCTGTTATGTGGCGTTTGTGTCACCTGACGGACTGATGTTTAACCTAGACTTCCCTCTGTGCCGGTGCCAAAAACACTCGACCATGAGAAACAATTGGAAATTCTACGTCGGAGCTGCCGCGGCTATGAGCCTCGGTTCTGCTGTCGCTGGAGAAATGTCATCCTCGGGCGGACACGCTTCGATGGGTGGTAAAATGCCTCTTCCCACCAGCATCAAAGTCACTCAAGACGATGACAGATCGATCTTCGACACCATCTGGGGAATCCCCACGCTGATCGAAGATGCGGGACCTATCAATGAGCTATCGTTGATCGGCCGCTACCACGGTCAGTATCACGTCCTCGATGCCGACGACCTCGGTGATGATAGCGATTGGGACAATCGCCGCTGGCGTGCTGGTTTCGCAGCAGAGTTATTCGATGCCGTCGAATTGGAAGTTCAGTTCAACTTGGACGAAGACGCGGATCGTTTCGTCAAGAACCTCGAGGATGTCTACCTCGGTATTGCCCTCAGTGATTCTCTTGATCTTGCCCTAGGTAAGATGAAGCCAGATGCCTCACGGGAATACAACACTTCTTCAAAGCGCATCAAGACGATTGAGCGCTCGCTTCTCGCCAACCAAGTTGCTCCCAATAAGATCTGGGGTGCAAACCTTTCCGGCGAATGCGGTGAGTTCGGTTGGGAGTTAGGTGCCTATGCAGGCGACCTCGACGGTGATTGGAACTTCTCTGAGTTCAACGCAGGTTACCTCTACAACGCAGCAGTGAGCTTCGGTGATGTCAAAGTCAGCTACCTCTATAACGATGGCGACGAAGGCAACAACGGTGCTTCCGATTATGACGGCGTCGCTTCCGTGAGCTACGTGAATTACGGGAAGAAGGGCTACGACGGAGTCGGTCTGTTCGCAGAGGCGATTTACGCGAATGGCGACTCTGACGCCTACGGTGTCACTCTGATGCCTAGCTACATGCTCACCGAGCAGCTCGAAGTCGTGCTTCGCTACCATCTCGCTGCTTCCGATGACGATAGCGGTTTGCGTCTTCAGAAGCGCTATGATCGTGCCGCAGACAATCTGGGCACCGATGACGGCGACCTCTACCACGGAATCTACGGTGGCCTGAATTACTACATCAACAGTGATAAACTCAAGGTCATGGCTGGTGTCGAGTATTCCAATATGGATCTCGACGATGGCGACAGCTATTCTGGCGTCACCTTCCTTGGCGGCGTTCGAATCTACTTCTAAGCCTCCTTATTTGTCATCGCTCGCCGATGACATCAGTTGTTCGAAGGGGTCGCAAGTTCGCTTGCGGCCCCTTCATATTTTGAGGACGATCTCTCCATGGGGGAACGACAATGAGAATCGCGGTAGTCACCGATACATTCGCACCAGACCTAAACGGAGTCGCGATGTCGCTCGATCGCTTCTGCGCCGAGTTGATGAGGCTGGGGCATGCTGTGCTTCTCATGTCGCCGGTCAAGAACGCAGGCCCGTCGCTCGCTGATCACCCTAATTTCTGGCGTGTCCGCTGTGACCACGTTCCGTTCCCCGGCTACCCTGGCCTTCGGCTCGGTGTGCCAGTGCCGAAAAAGATAAAGAAAATCTGGCGCGATAATCGGCCAGACATCATCTACATGGCAACGGAGAGTGCCTTGGGATTTGCCGCCCTTAAACTGGCACGGAAATTGGAAATCCCGGTCGCTTCCGGTTTCCATACCAACTTCCACAGCTATTCGAAAGACTATCGCCTGCCGTTTCTTGAGGAAGTTGCGACCAACTACCTCCGGAAAATTCACAACGAATGCGATGCTACCTTCGCACCCGCTGAAGACGTCGCCGAAAAGTTGCGCGGCCTGAAATTCCAACGCGTGTTTGTTCTCGGTCGCGGAGTCGATACGAATCTCTTCCACCCAGGTCGCCGATCTGAAAAGCTGAGATCGTCTTGGGGGGCAAAGGCAGAAGATCCTGTCGCTCTCTATGTCGGCCGCATTGCTCCGGAGAAGAATTTCGACCTGTTCTTTAAGGCCTGCATGGCCCTCCGGGAAAGACTACCGACTCTCCGCATCGTCGTCGTCGGAGATGGCCCAGATCGAAAAGAACTCGAGTCGAACCACAAGGACGTCATCTTTCTCGGTGCCCAGCGCGGAGAAGATCTCGCAGCTTGCTACGCGTCGGCAGACTTGTTCCCATTTGCCAGTACTTCCGAAACCTACGGCAATGTCGTCGTGGAAGCGCTGGCGAGCGGACTGGTAGTGACGGCATTCAACTATGCGGCACCAGCGAAATTCCTGCGCGACGGTGAGAATGGCTACCTAGCTCCGATGGGCGACAAGTCGGCGTTTATTGACCAAGTGCTGAGATCGGGCGAGGCCGCCTTCGATCAGAAGATTCGCGAAGCCGCAGTCAGCGCTGCTGCAGACCAATCCTGGGCTCGAGTCGTCAGTGGTTTTGAGCAACGCTTGCTGAAGATTATCGAGGAATATAAGCCTCGTGGTGGTCTCCTCGAAGATGTCGAAACTCCATCGCTACCCAGTCGGAGTCTGGAGATTTAGCCATAGCAGCTATCCGGATAGAGCCATCGCCAACTTCCGGCAGGTCTCCTCGAAACTCGTAGCGAAGGTCTCTGAAGTCATCTCCGCCAAAGCCCGCTTTTTCAGCTTGGCCAGATGCTCGGTTGGATCGGCATCCAAAACGTTCCTCAAACACTGTCGCACAGCGCTTTCCGAACCCTGAGCGAATCTCCATTCAGCGGGCAGAAACTCCTGCATGCCGTCGATGTCGCTAGCGATCACAGGAACGCCACAGAGGACAGATTCGATCATGACCAAAGGAAAGCCCTCAAATTTAGACGGCAGGACGAGAACATCCAAGGCTGAATAGAGTGCCGCAGTATCGCTCTGCCACGCCAGGAAATGAACGCGCTCGGAAAGTTCTAGCTGATCGGTCATCGACTTGAGTGCGTCGAGATCAGGTCCGTCCCCAGCGAACACCAGATCACAGTCGACTGCCTCCTTGCCCGAACCTTCGGCCATTGCTCGAACGAGGAGATTTTGCCCTTTTTGGTCGAATTGGACGCGGGCTGCGATCCCAGCGAGCCGGCGGTCTGTCGGTAGTCCCAAAGCTGCACGGGCTTGAGCAGTTGGGCGTGGCTGGAAGCGATCGACCTCGACCCCGTTGTAAACGATTTCGATCGGCTTTCGACAACCCTGATCCACCAACCGATCAGCCATCGGTTGGCAAATGGTGATAAAGGCGTCGGGCAAGTTGAAGAGTGGCCGATTACAGAGATCCCGAAGCGCTCCGAGTTTTGATCCCATTTCAGCCTGATTGTGTGGGCAAGGAATGTAGCTGACGCACGGGAGCCCAGCTGCCTTGGCGGCGTGGACTCCCAAGCTCGAGATCTCAATGTCACCCTGAGCGACGACCACGAGATCCGGTTGGGCGGACTTCATCTGCTGAGCGATCGCCTTCACCGCTGAACGCTGAACAGTGTTCCAGAACTGCTGAAATCGGCGGGCACGGGTCGGAGTTTCAATCAATTGAATGCCATCGATTGCGCTGAGCTCTGCGTGAAGTCGTTCGTTTCCCGGCCAATAAAGAAACGACAAATCCAAATCCTCCCGCACAGCCATGGCCCGAACACCGGCTAGAGTCATCACCTCATGCCCCCCAAAAACAGGGCTGTTATCGAAAAATAGAACTCGGAGAGAAGAGGACAAAGTGGAATCGGAATCGGTGATTGTTTGAAACTGAGGCGATGTGGGGATTGCCAAAGCGTCGATGACGGAGAAAGTGGAACACCTTGTCCGCTCCCGACGCAACCGCGAACGCAACCGATCCTTCACCGAATTCTGGTGAATCGATACCAGTTACCGTGGTCATGAGAAGCTACAACGACGCCGCATTGCTTCCGAGAACTCTCGCGTCCCTCGATCGACAAGTCGGAGTTTCGATCGAACTCGCGGTCTTCGAAAGTGCCAGCCAGGATAACTCGGTCGAAATCTTCCAAGAACATGGGTTTGCGCGAATGACGGAACTCGAGCCCGGAACATACCGCTCTTCGAAAGTTCTCAATCAAGGCGTCTCGGAAGCCGAAACAGAACTCGTGGTCTTCCTCAACAGTGACGCTGTACTTTTGCAAGACGACGCTCTCCGGAAGATGGCAGAGACTCTTTTGGCGGATTCGAAAGTCGGTGGTGTCTACGCTCGCCAGGTCGTGCGAGCCGATGCTGGATCGATGACTCGGTTCGAGTATCAGCTTGCCTTCGATCATCGTGATGAGCTCGGTGAGCAAGGAAACTGGCTGACTCTCGTGTGTAGCGCGATTCGGAAAAGCGTCTGGGAGAAGCTCCCTTTCGATGAGCGACTGACCTTTGCCGAGGACGCGGTCTGGAGTTCGGGCATCAAGCAATTAGGGTTCCGCTGTGAATACGTCGAAGGAGCCGAAGCCGAACACAGCCACGACTACACCTGGGCTGAGCGGAAACGCCGAGCCTTTGGTGATGCTGCCGCTCTGGCTGTGATGGCGGAATCTCCGCCGACAGATTCAGTGATCAGTGGCTTCCTATTGCCGTGGCTTCGGCGCTCCGCTGGACATAGCTTGAAGGCCCTGCGCGCCGGAATCCCATGGCGGATTCCCCAACTCTGGCTTCATCACTTTCCATATATTCTCGGCAACTGGCAGGGTGCACGCGCTGGCTGGAAACACTTTCACGAATCTGACGAGTCCGGTAAAAGTCCCGGTCTCCAACCAAAACTTTAGTTGAGCATCGATGGGTAAAAGCAAACGGCACGAATGGCGGGAACGTTCCGCAGATGGTGAAATCAAGATCTACCGTGGATGGTGCCATGGCACAGTCTGGACTCTGCAATACACCTACAAGACTGATGAAGAGTGGACGGTTCTCGACCCAATTTCTCGGGAGGATCTGCTCAAGCTCAGGGAGAAGGTCTGGGACAAGTATCAGCGCAATCGAGTGCCACATAAACATATCGAGCAGTTGGATGAGATGATCGAAGATGCCCCGCTGCTTGCTGACCTTGAAATCGCCGAAGACTCCGAAGATGAGGCTAACGAAGCTGCACCCGAGGAATTGGAAGAAGACAACGACGTTACTGGCCCCGAGTAGCTATGTGGTTCGAAGATCTCGTCGGGTTTAGAGAAGAAGACCCCGATCATGTAAATCACTAAGAACTCCAAAGTCTTCCTCACGCTTCTCGGCGGGGGGGCCTTCGGAAACGATGAGAAATGGATCGTTCTGGCTATTCAGCGAGCCCTACGATGCGTTCCGGCGGCCGGTATCGACATCGCTATTGTTAGCTACAGTGGAAGAAATCCACTGCTTCGAGTTCTCTCGACAACAGAGTGATCAATCTGGTGAATTGATCACGTTTTAGACAGGCGGGCTGGCTGGAGGTGTCTCTATGCGCCCTTTATTCCTTGCCCTCGACCCTGCCAAAACGTTAAGCAAGAGTCCATCATTGAACGTCATGAGCGACCACAACCCGATTTCTTACCGCCGGAGTTCCATCCGGATTGTCTTGAGTCTGCTAGCCGTCTGGTTCACTGCCAGCTTCGTCTGCGCGATCCTCGCCCGAGACTGGTTGGATGAACATTTACCGTCGATTGGCAACGCTCCGTTCGGATTTTGGATGTCTCAGCAGGGAGCGATCATCGTCTTCATCATCCTGCTCATCGTTTACCGCTTCCTGATGAACCGGCTCGATCGCCAACACGGCCTCGTTGATCCAGAATAACCCGTCTAGCCCCGCACCAACCTGACTTTCCCATGAGCCAAGACTTCTGGAATTTCCTTTTCATCGGCCTGTCGTTTGCCGTCTACATCTTCATCGCGATCCGGTCTCGTGCCGGTTCTACCGGTGAGTTCTACGTCGCCAATCGCGGCGTTTCTCCGTTTGCCAACGGCATGGCTACAGCGGCCGATTGGATGTCCGCCGCGACCTTCATTTCGATGGCTGGTCTGGTTGCCAGTTCCGGTTACGATGCCTGCCGCCTGCTGATGGGATGGACGGGCGGCTATGTCCTTCTGACCATCTTGATGGTTCCGTTCCTGCGAAAATTTGGCAAGGCGACGGTTCCTGACTTCGTAGGGGATCGCTACTATTCCAACTTCGCCCGCTTCGTCGCGGTGGTCTGCGCGATCTTTGTCTGCCTGACCTATATTATGGGTCAAATGCGCGGAGTCGGTGTGGTGTTTTCTCAGCTGTTCGGGATCGATATCTGGCTCGGTGTCATCATCGGCGGAGCGATCGTGTTTTTCTACGCCAGCCTCGGCGGGATGAAGGGCATCACCTATACGCAGGTCGCCCAATACACGGTGATGGCCTTCGCCTACACCATCCCAGCGATTTTCATCTCGATGGCGCTGACCGGAAATGTTTTCCCTCAGCTCGGTCTGATCGGAAATACGACAGGCGCCGATGGAAACCCAGTCGCCTTTCTCGATAAGCTCAACACCATCAATACTGAGCTGGGCTTCAGCAAGTACACCGACGGCAGTTTATCGAAGCTAAACATGTTCTGTATCACGGCCGCATTGATGGCCGGAACTGCGGGGCTCCCCCATGTCATCGTCCGGTTCTTTACCGTGAAGGATGTCAAAGCCGTCCGAACTTCGTGCTGCTGGACGCTGGCATTCATCGGGGTCATTTATCTGACCGCTCCCGCTGTCGGTGCCTTCGCTCGGGTTAACCTGATCGACAAACTTCAGAATACTTCCTACACCGAGGCTCCGTACTGGTTTGCCGAATTCGAGGAGACCGGTCAAATGGCTTGGGTCGACAAAAACGGGGATGGAAAGATCCAATATTCCGGGCCTGGCAAAGCGACCGAAGGTAAAAGCGGTGCTGTCTTTAAGGACAAGCCAAAGCACATCCTGGGCGAAGACGGTAAGAAAATCCGTGGCGAACACGGTCAGCTTCTGGTTTCCAACGAAGTTGATAAAACCAACCCTAACGAACTCTATTTCGGCACCGACATCATGGTCATGGCGAATCCCCACATGGCGGGTCTTCCGCGTTGGGTGATCGGATTGCTGATGGCGGGTTGTATTGCCGCGGCACTTTCGACCGCGGCTGGATTGTTGCTGGTCTTGTCGACCTCGGTTTCTCACGACCTAATGAAGAAAATTATCAGTCCGGCGATGTCTGATAAAGTGGAGATGCGCTGGGCAAGAGGAGCCGCCCTGGGGGCTCTGGTGATCGGCGTTTGGTTCGGGATTGACCCGCCAGCCAAGTTCATCGCCAAGACCGTCGCCTTTGCCTTCGGCCTGGCCGCGTCTTCGTTCTTCCCCACACTACTCATCGGGATCTTTTCGAAGCGGATGGGTCGCTCAGGCGCGATTGCTGGCATGATTGCCGGAATCACTTTCACCCTGGGTTACATCCTCTACTTCCAGTTCAATCTGCCGATTGTCGGTAAGGGAACTTCTGAGCAACTGCTGTTCGGTATCACTCCCGAAGGAATTGGCTTCGTAGGAATGCTGATCAACTTCCTAGTCGCCTTCGTGGTGAACATTTTCACTGCTGATGCTCCCCAAGAAGTTCAGGATATGGTAGAGAACATTCACATTCCGACCGGGTCAGGTGGCGCCTCTGATCACTAAAGCATTGGATCGGCTCCGCTAATTTCGATAAAAATTGAATATATTTTGCCGAAAATAGTCAAAAATTTGAGGATTTATGAATCCTTGTGGGGCCAGCCGGGGTATATATGTTCACCGGTGGTTCATTCCGAACCCCCCAAGCACAATAAAGACAATGAAGAGACTACTCGCACTTGTCGGTCTCCTTGCTTTCTTATCCCTCCCGTTTGCACAAGCGGAAGAGAAGAAGGCTGAAGGAGAGAAGACCGTCTACCTAGTTGGTATGACGGGCGTTACATGAGGTGGTTGCAAAAAGGACGTCCGTGCGGCGTTCAGCAAGCTAGACGGTGTCATTGAAAATGGCGTCGAAATCCTCCCGGGCAAAAAGCCCCGCACCCAGTTGGTGAAGGTGACTTCAACCAGCGACGCCCTCAAGAAAGAGGACGCGGTGAAATCCCTCGGTACTAAGGCGAAGCGCTATGTCGTTGAGTCTTTCGATGCTGAAGAGGAAGAAAAAGAGGAAAAGAAAGACGAGAAAAAAGAAACAAAAGAGAAGGCGAGCTGATCAGCTGACTTCTTTAACATTTTTGAGAGACCCGATCGCCGATGGCGGTCGGGTCTTTTTTTCTTCCCAAGGATCTTACATTCCGCGAGCCCAATATTGGGGCATCACGAAGTCTTCGATATCATCAATGAGGCGGAGCGTTTCTAGTCTGGGGTCAGCCGTTTGAGCCGCTTCCCAACTCTGTAGATCCACCTCAATCTCGGAGTCTATTGAAAGCCTGCCTCCGGCCTCTAGCTCTCGGTCAGCAAATGCCCAGCTCACTAACTGGATGCGATCTCCGATATTGAGTTCATTGGCTGGACTGGGGCTGAGTAACTCGACTTCGCAAACCGTCAGGGCATCGGGGTAGGGGCTTTGTTTCGGATCAGGCAGTGTTGAAGTCCGAATGATACGAACCCTGGAATGCGCCGGTTTCTCGATAACCGGTTCCGTGGACTGAGAAATACCGGTCTTGAGCTGTGACAGGTCAGGGCGATTGGAAAGCTCGACATCGGAGAGATCAAAGCGCCGCCACTCACCGAAATCGACCGGGTACATGAACACCCAGATTACGAGTTGAGGCGCGATCCCGCGGTCTCGGACAGCACGGGCAAAGTGAATGGGCATTTCCGCGCCAGAACCTTCTTTGGTGATGACATTGAGAGGCAGCCCGAGTTGCGCTGAAAGTTGAGCCGTAAAATCACCTGAAACAGCACCATCGGTGTTGGTCGAGTTGAGATAGGAAGCCATGCTATCTCCGAGAACAACGACCGGAGAGGCAGGGTCATAGGCCATCCGAGCCCCGTCGAAATAGACGCTGCGCACCCAATCTGTTCCAGGGGTGAGCTCATCTTTGGTAATCCGAGAATTCCCAGCTATCTCCTCTGTCACTGGATCGAAACGAACCTCTATACGGCTGCTCTGAGCCCCTGCAAAGTCAGTAAACGGAAGGTCAACAAGCCGGTTTTGAGTGAGGTGGCTGACACAGAGCTCGATGCCTTCGCTTCCCCAATGATGGCCAAATCGCTCCAGTCGCAGTGATCCGGGAGCTAGTGGTTTCTGGGCGAGTAGATAGCGGAGATCGATCGCTTCGACACCGATTTTCCAGAGCTCCTCCAAACCATCACTGTAGGATTCTTGAACCGAAAAATAGGAGTCAAACCCTAGGTGACCGGGGTGAACCACATCGACCGGATTGGGAACTGGAACGACGAGCAGCCCGATTCCAGCGGCTTTTAGCTGCTCATGGAAGCCGCCAATTCCGTCGCGTAAAATATCGGGACTTCCTACGCCCCTGCCGAATCGAAGAGCATCTACTGATAGGGCGGTGAACTCACGATTTAATGACTTCTCTGCTTCGGAGATTTCACCAGCCGCAACGGCCTGTACGAGTTCGCGGGCGTAGGCTTTGACCGCAGGATTGGAGGCTCGGGTTCTCTCAGCATCGCGACGACTTGCCAGTTCGTTCTGGCTCCTCGCGATCCGATCAGCTTGCCCAGAGAAAAAGCGATCGACGAAGGTTTCTGATTCTGGACTTTCCCAATACTGTCTCCAGTGAGTGTCTTTAGCGATATCGACCTCCGAAGCAGAAGTGAACTCGGATCCGTCCGATTGAGACGCCTTGAGCCGAAGGATCAGCAGCCCGAGAGGGAAACTGCGTTGGAACAGGATTCCGGCGATGAATGTGGCCATCAGAAGGATGGCTATGAATAGAAGGCGTTTCGCGTTCATGCGGCGACTAGGCTAGGTAGGGTAAAGCTTACGCCCCTTCCCTCTCAGCGCCAACAGGGCTTAGGAGAAGGTCAATGTCGATGTCGGCGACCTTGAATGCGCCGCCACCATCGCCCCGACCCAGCAGGCCATCGGCGAGCGCGGCCTTCTTTTCCTGAAGGGCGAGAATACGTTCTTCGACGGTGCCTTCGGCGATGAGCTTGTAGACGAACACTGGGTTCTTTTGTCCGATGCGATAGGCGCGATCGGTCGCTTGAGCTTCGGCCGCCGGATTCCACCATGGGTCGTAGTGAATAACGACATCAGCGCTGGTCAGATTGAGCCCAGTGCCTCCAGCTTTCAGACTGATTAAGAATACCGGGTCGTTGCCCTCTTGGAATCGTCTTACCACTTCCCCCCGGTCTTTGGTCGAACCTGTGAGGATACAGTAGCTCAGGCTGCGCTCCTTGAGCTCGGCACCGATGATGTCGAGCATGCTCGTGAACTGAGAGAAGACGAGAATCCTTCGGCCAGCGGCACTCAGCTCATCGATGAGACCTAACATGTGGTCGAGTTTTGCCGACCGAACGCCTTTCGTTTTGGTCTTGCTGCCGTTGACTAGGACAGGGTGACAGCAGGCTTGGCGGAGCTTGAGCAGCGCTTCGATGATCAGCATCGAACTCGGGTCTTCGTCTTCAAAGGCCGACTTCATTTCAGTCCGCATCCCATTGTAGAGGTCGGCTTGATCCCTATGAAGAGGCACGCGGTGAACGACGATGGTTTTTGATGGCAGATCCGTCGCGACCGTCTCCTTCGTCCGTCGCAGCATCAGCGGAGCCAGCTTGCGAGACAAGCGCTGCTGGCGTTCGCGGTTGCCGTCATTTTCAATTGGATGTTCGTAGACTCGGCGGAAGGCTTCCCGACTCCCTAGAAGCCCTGGGACGAGGAAACAGAACATCGACCATAGTTCGCCGAGGTTGTTTTCGACCGGAGTTCCGGACAAACAAATCCGATGACGGGCAGTCAATTGCCGAACCCTTCTCGAAGACTGGGACGACGGATTCTTGATCTGCTGAGCCTCGTCGAGCACTGCCAAATGAAACGGCTGGCTCTCTAAGATCTCGTAGTCGCGAGTCAGAATCGGGTAGCTCGTGATGACGATGTCGACGTCGCCAAGAAAAGCGTAGAGCTTCGATCGGCGCGGGCCTTCAAGCCGCATGACCTTGAGGTCAGGACAGAATTTTTCTGCTTCGGCTGCCCAATTGGGAACTAAGCTGGTTGGCGCTACGACGATACTCGGGTAGCCGCCTGAGCGCCCAGTTCGGTGTTCGGCGTGAATATGGCACAAGGTTTGGACGGTCTTGCCCAAGCCCATGTCATCGGCGAGAACCCCTGATAGTCCAGTTTCGCGCAGAAATTGCAGCCAGCGGAAACCTTCCAGCTGATAGGGTCTTAGTGTCGCGGTAAAACCGGGTTCCGGATCGGCAGGATTTAGACTACCGACTTTCTTGAGGCGATCGGCCAACGACTTGAGCCGTTCGCTCGGTTCGTCATCCAAGCCGAGCGCTTCTCGCTCGTGGGCAACCAATTCGGCCGCCCTTAATTCTGGGAGCTGAAGACGATCACCCTGCAATTGCTGCCCTGGATCGAACAATTCTCCAACGGCTCCAACAACCTCGCGGAGACGGTGTGGCTCTAGGCGGATCTTTCCCTGACCACCCGGATGATCGAGTTCGATCGCCTGTTTAGGAATATCAGTGAGTGAGGCGGTTGAGCCAGCGAGCTTGGCCAACGGTCGGACTAAGTTGATCTCCACTCCGTCGACGATGACTCCACATTCAAGTTCGAACCAGCCGTCCTCAGCGCTCTCGCGGATCCGTGCATACCAGTTGTCAGGGAGAACTGACATCTTGGAGAAAAATTCGTCGATCTCGATAATCCAGTCGTCTTGTTCCAACCGGTCGAGATGCCCATCCAAGAAGGCCCGCCACTGCAGATCTGGTTTTCGGTTGGGCTGGAAAGTAAATGCTTCGTGGAATTTCCGACGCAGTTCGGTGCGCCCCCCGACGACGTCTTCTAGCCGACTGAATCCGATGCTGATCAGCTTTTGAGCGAAGGCTTCTTCGGCTTCATGAAGGCGTGGGATGTAGTAGACAATGCCACCTTTTCGATAGCGAATATGGTCTTCGTCGCGACCGAACCGAATGCGCTTGCCGGAATAGTCGAAATTGACCAGAGCGACGGATAGATTGCACGGGTCGAGCCCCGAGATTTCGACACAACCTGATGATGACAAAACATTCTCGTCCGACAAAGAAAGCACTGGGCGCAGAATCGTTCCCTGAATCTCCTCAATCTCGAATTCTAGGGGCAGGGGCAGTCCCTGACCAGATTCGTCCATGGCGCGCCGCACTTCTGGAGCATCCTCGACATCGACCTCAGGGGCATCTAGCCACATCGACGCGACGGTGGCTGGTAGGTCGCAAAGAATTCGTCCAATTGCCTCACCCGATGAGTGGATAAAGTGCGGTGGGCTCGATGGAAGAACCCCTCGGATCTCGGTTGCAGAATCAACCGGATCGAATCCAGGACGCTGATAGCCTTCGTCATCCGGAATCCAAGTTGCGGAACAATCGAGAGGAGCCGCCAACCGAATCGCAGTTCCATCGAAATCGCCGTCCAAGAAACAGCGCTCAGAAAGTAGGAGTTCGCCGATAAGCAATGCTCCGACCTCGCCACTGAGAGGGAGAACGGCACGGCCGACGTGAAGTTCTGCAATGGCTGACAGACGACCGATGATCGACCGATCGAGTTCGCCTAGCTGACCGACGGCATCCGGATCGTAGAGTGGAAAAGCACCCAAAATGCCTTCTTCTCGCAGATAGGCAACGATGCCGTAGACCGGGTGTGCTGAATGAGCGTTTGTGACCTGCTCTAAGCTATAGAGGACAGCGGAAGACGGATCGGTTTCGGACGACGCGTCGCCGCTCGCCAGCTTCACTAGCCAACTGGTGACCGCATTGGGAGTCGCTGTCCCGAGTGCCGGAGTCGCTTTTGGCGAAACAATTTCAGGAGTGCGGTTTGGGGCTGCTTCGGCCTTTGAGATGGGCCTATCATCGCTGGTCGGCTTGGCGGGAGATACCGCCTTTTTTGCCGGAGCCATCGGCTTGGGTGCCTTTGCAATGGGTTTGGCACTCGGAATGGCCTTTGTCTCGGCGTGACGCAGGGACGCAATGACATCTCGATAGTCGGGATCGCGACCTTCACTGGAAATCGGCTCGACTTGAACCATGCCTAGTTCATCGAGATCGATGGTGATGGTCAGGTGTTCGCCACTTTCGAGTTCAGTTTCGACCACCACGGCACCTACGGAATCGACGTCAACCGAAGCGACTTCAAAGCTGGCAGAAGACGCAACTCGTTCGCCTTCAGCTAGCCAATCTGCGGGGAAAGCCTCCCGCCAGGCACCGTCCTCTAGGAGCGGATACGAGATGCGAGGAGGTTTAGCCACAGCAGTTCCAAAGCAGGGATTGGGTGGTGAAAGAGAGGTCGATACGGGGCATGAAAAAGGATTTCAATGATCCAGATTGTCAGGAAAGTCCAACCATTCCAAGCAATGCCCTAAGGACAAGCAGAACGTCGCTGAGGAGAGGCGTTCCTGCAAGTGAGATCATGAAAATCACGTCGGGTGACAGCTGGTGTTTGCCACGCGCGTTTCGTTCCGGTAACATGACCGGAACGTCCTGTCTCGGAAGACGAAACTGATGGCTGATTCCTTCGTTCACCTCCACCTCCACACGGAAAACTCGTTCCTCGATGGCGCGATCCGGATTCCCGACCTCATGAAGAAGGTCGCGAAGCTGAAAATGCCGGCCGTGGCGATGACCGATCACGGTAACCTTTACGGTGCGATCGGCTTTTACCAGCAGGCACGGAAGTTCGGGGTCAAACCGATCATCGGCTGCGAGGTCTATGTCGCGCCGACAGAAAAGGAACTTCGTAAGGAAGTTCCGGGCCACAAACGCAATTACCACCTGACGTTGCTTGCCCAAAATGCCGTCGGTTACCAGAACCTGATCCGCCTTGTTTCGAGAGCCCACTTGGATGGTTTCTATTACAAGCCGCGGACGGATAAGGCGGATATGGCGCGGTTTTCGGAGGGGATCATTTGTCTCTCTGGCTGCATCAGTTCGGAGGTGAATTACCACCTTCAGCAGAGCCAGACCGACAAAGCTCGCGAGGCGATGCAGTCGCTGGTCGACATCTACACTCATGACCGGCTCTACGTCGAGATGCACGATCATGGGTTGGAGCAGCAGCAGATCGTCCGTCCACACCTTCTCGAGTTTGCCAACGACTTCGGCCTGAAGACTGTCGCGGCAAATGATGTCCACTTCCTCAATAAGGCCGATCACGAAGCTCATGATGTGATGATCTGCATCGGCACGAACAACAACGTGCTCGATGAGAACCGGATGCGCTATCCCGACTCTGTCTACCTGAAGACAGCCAAGGAAATGCGTCAGCTGTTTAAGGCTGTCCCAGGGGCTTGCGATTCGACGTTAGAAATTGCCGACCGCTGTGGCTTCGAGATCAAACTCGACGCGACCTCGATCGAGAAATATCCTGTCTACAATCCGACCGCTGAGGACGGCGCCAACGAGGGTGAGGAGCGAAACACCTTCTTCCGCCGGATGTGTGATGAGAAGATGGTCGAACGCTACGGCGAAGAGCGCGGCATGACCGATCCAGTTCTGCGCGAGCGTCTGGAGAAAGAAATTTCGCTGATGGAGGAGAAGGGCTTCATCTCCTATTTCCTATTCGTGAAGGAGTTCATGGATTGGGCTCGGGATGAGAACATTCCGCTCGGCCCCGGTCGAGGTTCGGCGGCGGGATCGATTGTTTCTTACATCCTGCGCATCACTGACCTTTGCCCGATTCGTTTCGAGCTGGTGTTTGAGCGATTCCTCAACCCAGAACGGATTAGCCCGCCAGATATCGATATCGACTTCTGCCAGACTCGGCGTCCCGAAGTCATCGAGCACGTTCGCCAGCGCTACGGCGAACGTCGCGTCGCTCATATTATTACCTTTGGTAAGATGCTGGCGAAAGGTTCCCTCCGCGATGTTGGACGAGTCATGGGACTCAGCTACACCGAGGGAGATCGGATTGCGAAGATGATTCCGGGAGACCTCGGGATCACCCTGGCCGACGCGAAAAAGAAGAATCCTGAGCTTCGTGCTGCGATCGAAAATGAGGAGACGACGGCCAGCGTTTGGAAATACGCGACCTTCATGGAGGGCCTTAAGCGGAACCCCGGAGTTCACGCTGCGGGTGTCGTGATCGGTGATGTCGATTTGGATGAGTTCGTGCCGTTGACGACGGATAAGGATGGTCAAGTTCTGACCCAATACGACATGGATCCTCTGACTGAGGTGGGCATGCTCAAGATGGACTTCCTTGGCCTGAAGACCCTCACGGTCATCCAAGACGCGATCGATCTCATCCACCTCCGCGAGCCTGAGTTCGCGATTGAATCGAGTGATTCATTCGAAGATCAGAACGCCTTCGACCTTCTCGGGTCTGGCGAAACCACTGCCGTGTTCCAGTTGGAATCCGGTGGCATGATGGCCCTGTGTCGGCAGTTCAAAGTCGACCGAATCGAGGACATCATCGCTCTGATTGCTCTCTACCGTCCGGGCCCGATGGATCTGATCCCGGACTACATCGACCGGAAGCACGGGAAGAAGAAAGTTCAGTATCTTCACCCACTCCTTGAAGAAGTATCCGAAGAGACTTTCGGAATCCTGATCTACCAGGAGCAGGTTCAGAAGGCGGCCAACGTCCTGGCCGGTTACTCACTCGGTGAAGCGGACATGCTTCGTCGTGCGATGGGTAAGAAGAAGGTCGAGGTCATGGTCGCTGAGCGTGCCAAGTTCGTCGATGGCTGCAAGGCGGTGAACCAAATCCCAGAGAAGAAGGCCAATGAGATCTTTGACCTTCTCGAGAAATTTGCTGGTTACGGCTTCAACAAGTCACACTCCGCAGCCTATGGAGTGGTGTCTTGGAGGACGGCCTATCTTAAGGCTAACTTCCCGGTCGAGTTCATGGCCGCTGTTCTTTCTAACGAAGTCACTAACACCGATAAGATCTCATTCTTCGTCGCTGAAGCGCAGCGCATGGGCATCGCTGTTCTGCCTCCGGACGTAAACCGTTCTCTCCTCAAGTTCGCTCCTCAGGCCGACTATGTTCCAGAAGAACCGCCTCAGCCTCCCCAGCTAAAACCTGGCCAAGTCGACCTCCACGTCCGATCGCGTGGACGGGCGATCCGCTATGGTTTGGCTGCGATCAAAAACGTTGGTGCTGCCGCCATGGCTGCCGCAATTGCCGAGCGGGAAGCTTCTGGCCCCTACGCGAGTCTCGAAGATTTTGCCAACCGCCTCGACTCGAAGGTGGTGAACAAAAAGATCCTCGAGAACTTGGTCAAAGGTGGTGCGTTCGACTTCACTGGCGAAACTCGGGCCGGCTTGTTCGCCCGTGTCGAACACGTTGTTGCATCGGCCTCTGCCGCGCACAAAGATCGCGCCGCTGGACAAGGCGCCCTCTTCGATGCAATGGAATTTGTCTCGGCAGCTCCCGATCCGATCGAAGGCAGACCCGCAGAGCACGTCGAAGAATGGGACAAGGAAGACCTCCTGCGAATGGAGAAAGACCTCCTCGGATTCTACGTCACCGGCCATCCGCTGGACAGCTTTCGGCACATTGTTGAGCACCAGCGCTATCGCCGCATTTCATCGGTCGAAGAAGCCCCCGAATCCCGCAAGACTTTCGCCTTCTCCGGCTATTTGGAGAACGTTGAGGTCAAGTACACCAAGCGCGAAGGCAAGGCGTTTGCGATTTTCACTCTCGAAGACTTCACAGGCACGATCGAAGCTATCGCCTGGAACGATGTCTATCAGGATAAACAGCATCTGATCAAAAGCGGCAACGTCGTCGCGATGAAAGCCCGGATCGAAATCGATTCGCGATCCGAAGCCAGGCGATTAACGGTCGACAAGGTGCGGGAACTCGATGTCACCGAAGCTCCAGACAACAGCGCTGCTCCGCCCATTGAACCGTTTTCGGCACCCGCACCCACTCCACGGGAGCTCTCTGGAGAGCCAGTCGTCGTTCATCTGGGAACCCGAACCCATTCCCCTCAGGACTTGCAGGCGATACGGGACATCGTTCTCGAATATCCCGGAGAACGTCCACTTCACCTATCGATTGAAGCAGGTGACGGTTCGGTGATTGTCCTCGCTGCGGGGAATACTTTTGGCGTCGACCCGAGTGAGCAACTGCTATCCCGGTTGGCCCCATGGGCACCACAAGAAGCGCCGTTGGTCGCGGTGAGCTAGGGAAGGTCTGATTAATAAGGCGATCTGCCATTGCCGTCCAGATTTCGCCTAGCACGGCGCGAGTCTGGGCTACAACCCGAAGGGCTCAATTGTCATCCAGCGCGGAGCGCTGCCAGACCTGACTTCAATTCCCATCTTTGTGGCAGGTGGCGGAATTGATCAGACCTTCCCAAGTGCCGAGACACTACTCGATGAGTGTCAGTGAATCCCGACTCACGAACTCTACTCTAACTACTACGGTTTCGGTCGTTCTCTCATGTTTCCAACTGTCTACATGAACTACCGCGATCAGTTCAAGGCGCGGGGATGGCGATCCCAACCACAACATCCCTCGGTCTTACTGGCATCCGCGTGTGCGTCGGTTGGCCGAGGAACCCCATGATAGGAGAAATTCTGGCGAACGGTTGGGCTGCTTCGATCATCTGTGCGACAGAAGATTCAGGGCCGCTTCCCGTCGGTGCAGCGATTGAAGCACAATGCGATGCCCCTCTCTACCTCGTCGGAGGATGCAGTGTCGGCGAGGCCATGCAGATCATTCGCCGCCGCTACCATGAATCCCCTCTCCGGGATCTCACTCTCCACATTCCGGCAACGAGAGCTTGGTGTGAACAGAACCTGCTATCCTTCACCTGCTTCGGCGACCCGTCGTTGAAGCTGGGCGTTGCATGACGTGAGTTGCGGATACCGCTTTCGCGAACCATGCTTAGATTGATGCGCTCAACATCTCTCTCAACCGTTTGGATCCTTGCTCTCTTCTTAGGGGCAGTGTCATTAACTTGCGCGCAGCCGCTACCTGCGGAAGTCCGGCAACTTGTCGTGGTGAGACCCGCCGACTGGGACACGCATCGTGGGAGCATGCAGTTTTATGAAGTTCGTGGGCGCCAATGGACACCAGTGCTAAAGGCTGAAATTCCCGTGCTCCTAGGAAGAGCGGGAACGGCTTGGGGCAGAGGACTCGTGCCGACCACTCTACCAAAAGGTGCACGGATTAAACTCGAAGGAGATAAAAGAACACCAGCCGGTGTGTTCGCTATCGGTCGCGCATTTGGCTACGCACCCAAAGCTCCCAAAGGCAGTTCCACTGCCTATCGCCAGATCACCCAATGGGACTGTTGGATCGAAGACGTCAACAATCCACTCTACAACCGACATGTGATTGTCGACCCCAAAAGAATCCCACCTTGGTTTTCAAAAGCGCAGATGAGGATGAACGATGAAGCCCATAGCCTGAAACTCGAAATTCGCCACAACGCAGACCCGCCAGTTCCAGGATTTGGCAGCGCCATCTTCTTCCATATCCGGAGAGGCGTCGACCGCCCTACAGCAGGGTGCACAACAATGCGGGAGGAAGATCTACGGAAGCTAATCGCGTGGATTAACCCTAAACTAAAGCCTCATCTCGTGCACCTCCCGCAAGCTGAATACGCCCGACGCCGGATCGAATGGGGACTTCCTTGATCGAACGCAGCCAAGACAACCTCGATGACGGATACCACTCCAGTAACCTGTCCGACATGCTTCGAAGAATTCGAAGTGCCCTGTCCAGGAACCAACGAAGTTCCTACTCAGGTCGACTATGATTGTGAAGTGTGCTGCCGCCCGATGCTGATTCATTTTTGGTCAGAGGAGTCCGCTTTCGACGAGAATGACATTGTGGCTGAAGCCTCGGGGCTCGATGATTAGCAACTGGTTATAAGTCACTCCCTGAATGCAAGGATGCTAGCCAAATCAAAAGAACGACGTGATTGGCTGGTGGTAGCGGCAATGGCCGGAGCAATTCTCTTGCTCGTTCCGTTCGCGCGTTTGGTTGACCGAGTTCTTCTAGATCGCCTAGACGCGCGAATCATTCTTAGCGTCGCGACACTCTTGGTGATTGGAAGCATGGCTTTTTTGGTTCGGGCAATCAGGCGAGCACTAAAAGTCGGAAGGATACGGATCTTTCCAGATCTCCTATTAGGAACAGCATGTCTTGCCTTCTTGGTATGGCTAATTTGGTCCAGACGAGATCTCCCAGTTGAAGCACTCCACGTCCTTCTCTATGGCGGCTTCGCCGTTGGGATGCTGTTGGCTCTCCGACATCGATTGCATGGCGTTCCGCTCTATCTCGTCGCCGGTCTGCTTAGCGTCACAATGGGAGTTACTGACGAACTATTTCAATGGTGGACGCCCAAACGCTACGGAGAAATCGGGGATGTGATGCTCAATGCTTGCGCTTCAATCGCCGCATTAGCTGTTGTCGGATTCCTAGTCCGCCCTGAGGGCGCAAAGGCTCGAAAAACATCGAAACGCCTCATCGGACTAACTATTCTTATCGCTGCAACAAGCTTGCTCATCTTCCTTCACATCACCCCCGAGAGGGTTTTAAGATGGATCGCTCCGGAAGGAACATTGGCATGGCGATCCGACAAGAATAACTTGGGCAATGGCTGTGCGGATTTCGGCTATCGGTATGAGTTCGATACGCAGGGGCTTGCGATGAAGTCGCGAGATCCCAATCTCAATTCATTTAAGGCGATTGATCGAGAAATTGCTGCGCTACCCGGAACGGCACCAACGGTGCTAGATCTGCCGCTCTACGACGAACGACAAGATCACGGCAATGCGCAGTATGAGACAATGATTCGGCTGTTTAGCCGCGATCGAAATCTAGAGAAGGCGAGAGACCCTGCGCTGGAGAATCAAAAAGCAATGCGCAGAATTCACTACCAACGCGCGTACTTTGAAAATCAGCTCCTCGAAGCAACCATCCCGTCGGGTCTTGAGAATCTAGAGAATGGTATTCTTAGCCAGGACGCTCGAGTTGAGATTGTTGAGGGTATGGGAACTCCCCCACGTAGCTACACGAGCCGTGTAAGAGGAAACCTGATCACCAAATTTACGGAAGCCCAGTGTCGCTGGCTCTTGCTGCCTCTGATCCTCATCGGAGGCACTTTGATGTTTCGTTTTAGGGACAACCAGTAAGTTCCGTCCTGAGTTCAACGTGCAGGCTAGCACCCTTTCGGGTGTCGCTCTCTGAGGCTATGACCGAGACAGTCCAGCCACTGTAAACAACGCCTCGTTGAGACTTCTCGATCTGCTGGCGCAGTGACGCCCGTGACAAGGGAATCGTCGTGGGGCACTTTCCCTTGAATGCAGATCGCGAACACCCCGCTCAAGCGCGGGAACAGGGCGTTGCATTTAGCAACAACATCAATGTCGGCACCGACAAAGAACAAAGATGCTGATGGCGAGGTCAATCGGGTGAGAGGAGTTCGGGCACCGGCCGAAAAGAAAAAGAAGAGAACCAAGTAGCGTGCAAATGGTGCGCGGTCTGTGGAAGCCGGCACGATAGCATCGAGGCGAAACGAATTGTTTTTGACACTGAATTGACTGCTCACCGCCTCCATAAACAAAAAGGCCGCAGCACCCCTTCGGATGCTACGGCGCTGTTTAATTATTAGCGTCGGCTAGGCTTCTTCGAGTGCCTCGACGTCGTCCTCTGCTGTTTCCTCTGGAAGCGGCTCCGGCTCGACAGTCTCGATCACTTCGAAGTCGCGGTTCTGCATGAAGCCGGAACCGGCCGGGATCAGGTGACCCATGATCACGTTCTCTTTGAAGCCGCGGAGAAGGTCGACTTTACCGAGCGTCGCAGCGTCTGTCAGAACACGAGTCGTGTCCTGGAACGAGGCGGCCGAGATAAACGAATCCGTCTCCAACGATGCTTTGGTAATACCTAGGAGGACGGGCTCAGCCTCAGCTGGCTTACCACCTTGATCGATGATATCACGGTTCGAAGCTTCGAAGTCGACGCGCTCGATTTGATCACCCCAGAGATACTGTGTATCGCCAGGATCAGTGATCTTCACCTTCCGCATCATTTGACGGGAGATAATCTCGATATGCTTATCGTTAATCTCCACACCCTGCAGACGGTAGACCTCTTGGACTTCGTTGAGCAGGTGCTCTTGAAGGGCGTGTGGCCCTAGAATATCTAGGATTTCGTGTGGGACGACCGGGCCTTCTGTCAGCTGGTCACCTTTTTTCACGAAGTCTCCGACGTGTGCGATCAGGTGTTTATTGCGCGGGATGAGGTGCTCCTCTTCGTTGCCAGTTTCCTGATCACGAACGAGAACCTTGCGCTTTCCACGAACCATTCCGCCGAGTTCAACGATACCGTCGATCTTTGCGATGTCGGCAGCATCCTTCGGCTTACGAGCCTCAAACAGCTCGGCAACACGAGGAAGACCACCAGTAATGTCCTTCGTTTTGGACACCTTACGTGGCGTTCTAGCGAGAAGTTCACCAGCACCGACCTTTTGCTTATCCTTCACTGCAAGGTGAGCACCCGCAGGGATGGAGTAGTTAGCCAGAATCTCCTTCGACTTCGGATCGATCACTACGATCTGAGGGTGAAGGTCTTCCTTGTGCTCAATGACCACGAGGCCTTCAGAACCAGTCGTCTCATCCTTCTCTTTACCGACCGTGATACCCATGATCATGTCGCGGAATTCGATCTTACCGGGCATCTCTGTGATGATCGGAATCGAATACGGATCCCATGAAACGATGGCAGCATTGGCGCGGGTCTTTCCGCCGTCTTCGACAGTAATGACCGAACCGATGACCATCTTGTAGGACTCGAGTTCTTTTCCGTCCTTCTCCATGATCGACAGTGAGCCGTTCTTGTTGAGGACAACCCAATTTCCGTCAGCCGACTGGACAACCCGAAGGTCGTTGTAGCGGACGAAACCGGAGTTCTTGACCTTAATGATCGGTTGCTTGAATACGTTCGAAGCGGCACCACCAACGTGGAACGTCCGCATCGTCAGCTGTGTTCCAGGCTCACCAATCGACTGGGCAGCAATGATACCAACAGCGGCTCCGATCTTCACTGGCTTACCGGAAGCCAAGTTCAGGCCGTAGCATTTCGCGCAGCAACCTCGGGAACTTTCGCAGGTCAGAACCGAACGGATCTTCAACTGCTCAACTCCGATTTTAGCGAGGGCGATCGCTTCGTCTTCCAAGATGATCTGGTTGACGCTGATGATCTTGTCACCGGTGATCGGATCAATGATCTTCTCAAGGCTAACTCGACCGTAGGTGCGGGTCTGGAGGTCTACGACTTCCTCGTCACCTTCGTAGATCGGCTGAACACGGATGCCATTGGCTGAACCGCAATCTTCTTCGGTGATGATCACGTCTTGAGCGACGTCGACCAACTTACGAGTCAGGTAACCGGAGTCCGCAGTCTTCAACGCTGTATCAGCGAGACCTTTACGTGCACCGTGAGTGGAGATGAAGTACTCCAGCACTGTCAGACCTTCTCGGAAGTTTGAGGTAATCGGGCGTTCGATAATCTCTCCAGACGGCTTAGCCATGAGGCCTCGCATTCCGGAAAGCTGCTTGATCTGCTGACGGTTACCACGTGCACCAGAGTCGACCATGATGAAGAGCGGGTTTGCCTGCTCCTTACCATCGTTGTATTCGAGTGTCCGATACAGTTCCGTCGAGATCTCGTCACCAACGTGAGTCCAAACGTCAATCACCTTCGAGTTACGCTCGCCATCAGTGATGATTCCTTTGGTGTATTGCTTAGTAACCTCTTCAACCTGTTCGTAGGCCTTCTTGAGCTCTTCCTTCTTCGTTTCAGGAATCACCATGTCGGTAATTCCGATCGAACAACCCGCACGGGTCGCTTCCTTAAACCCGAGGGCTTTCAAGCGGTCAAGAGCCTTTACGGTGCCGTCTTGGGCAGCCACTTGGTAGCAACGCCAGATCATGTCACCGAGCTGCTTTTTACCAACTGCCGAGTTATTGAAACCGACCCCTTCAGGCCAAATTTCATTGTAACGGACACGCCCTGGAGTTGTCTCGATCACCTTCGCCTCAGGGTCACCGTAAACGGTGTCTTTTCCGAAGTCTGGGTTCTTGAGACGAATCCGGCAGTGCAGATTCACTGATCTCTCAGCAAGGGCAAACTCGACTTCAGTCGTATCGCCGAAGAGCGGGACGTGTGCTTTCGGGTCTTGCTTGAGGATGTGGTGGCGCTCATGCGTCAGGAAGTAACAACCCATCACAATATCCTGAGAAGGAGTCGTGATTGGGCGACCACTTGATGGCGAGAAGATGTTGTTCGGTGCCAGCATCAGAAGACGAGCTTCAAGCTGGGCTTCCACGGAAAGTGGAACATGAACCGCCATCTGGTCACCGTCGAAGTCAGCATTGTATGCTGAACAAGTGAGCGGGTGGAGACGGATCGCTGACCCCTCAATGAGAACCGGCTCAAACGCCTGAATCGACAGGCGGTGAAGGGTCGGTGCTCGGTTGAGCATCACGGGGTGGCCTTTTGTGACCTCCTCGAGAATATCCCAAACTTCAGGCGTCTTGCGCTCGATCATCTTCTTGGCAGAGCGCACGGTGTGCACATAGCCAAGATCCTTCAGGCGACGGATGATGAACGGCTCGAACAAGACGAGAGCCATCTTCTTCGGGAGTCCACACTGGTTGAGCGTGAGCTCAGGGCCAATGACAATCACTGAACGACCAGAATAGTCGACTCGCTTACCGAGAAGGTTCTGACGGAATCGGCCACCCTTACCTTTGAGCATATCGCTCAGAGATTTGAGGGCACGGTTTCCTGCTCCAGTAACTGCACGGCCATGGCGACCATTGTCGAACAATGCGTCGACAGCTTCCTGAAGCATCCGCTTCTCGTTCCGGATGATGACGTCTGGTGTCTTTAGCTGGAGAAGATTCTTCAGACGGTTGTTCCGGTTAATCACGCGACGGTAGAGGTCGTTAAGATCGGATGTCGCGAAACGACCACCTTCCAAAGGAACAAGCGGGCGGAGATCCGGTGGAATGACGGGGAGAACCTCCAGAACCATCCACTCAGGTCGGCTTGAAGAACCGAGGAAGCCCTGTGCCAGCTTTAGACGCTTAGCGAGCTTCTTGCGGGTTTGCTTAGAGCGAGTTTTTTCCATCGCCTCTTCCAGCTCAACGATGAGCTCGGCGAGATCAATACGTGACATCAAGTCGCGGATCGCCTCGGCGCCCATTCCTGCGTGGAAGGTGTCGGCACCGTATTGCTCTTCAGCTTCGCGGCACTCAACTTCGGTCAGGAGCTGACCGGCTTCGAGCTCGGTGTTACCCGGATCGATGACGATATAGTCCTCGTAGTAGATGACGCGCTCAAGCTGTCGGGCACTGATGTCCAAGACCAAGCCGATACGGCTGGGCATGCACTTATAGAACCAGATGTGAGTCACCGATACGGCCAACTCGATGTGACCCATACGCTCCCGACGAACTCGGGAAAGGGTCACTTCGACGCCGCAGCGATCGCAAATCACGCCTTTGTACTTGATGCGCTTGTATTTTCCGCATGCACACTCCCAGTCCTTAGTAGGACCGAAGATGCGCTCGCAGAACAAGCCGCCTTTCTCGGGTTTGAACGTCCGATAGTTGATCGTCTCCGGGTTTTTGACCTCGCCGGAACTCCAGGATCGAATGACCTCAGGGGAGGCCACAGAGATCCCCACCTGGTCGAACTGTTGCACCTTCTTGTCGGTGCCGAACATGTCTTTAAGGTTCGCTTCTACGCTCATGCTTTTTGAGTGTGTCGGTTGGTGTGGTGGTCGGCTTGATTAAAATGCGGAGGCGTCGTCAAACTCGGCTTTCTTTGAGCCGACTGAGACGTCGAGACCGAGACTCTGCATTTCTTTGATTAGGACGTTGAACGACTCTGGCGTTCCTGCCTCTAGGTTATTATCGCCTTTGACGATAGACTCGTAGATCCGGGTTCTTCCCTGAACGTCATCAGACTTCACGGTGAGAAGCTCTTGGAGAGTATAAGCGGCGCCATAGGCTTCCAGAGCCCAGACCTCCATCTCTCCGAATCGCTGTCCGCCGTACTGTGCCTTACCACCGAGCGGCTGCTGGGTGACGAGGGAGTATGGACCAACGGCACGAGCGTGGATCTTATCGGCAACGAGGTGACCGAGCTTCATCATGTAAATGTAGCCAACCACAACGTCTTGGTGGAACGGATCTCCGGTTCGACCGTCATAGAGGGTCGATTTGCCGTTTTCACCGATCCACTCATAGCCTGGCTGCTGCCGTGCTTCCTTAAGGTAGTCGACGATTTTCGTCTCGGGAATACCGTCGAAGACTGGAGTCGCAACAGTGAACCCAAGCGCCTTCGCGGCAACACCGAGGTGAGTTTCAAGAACCTGTCCAACGTTCATCCGAGATGGGACGCCGAGTGGGTTAAGGCAGATATCGACTGGTGATCCGTCCTCGAGGAACGGCATGTCCTCCTCAGGAACGATGGTCGCGACAACACCTTTGTTACCGTGACGTCCGGCCATCTTATCACCAACAGAAAGCTTTCGCTTCGAGGCGACATAGACTTTGACCTGCTTAATGACACCTGGATCGATCTCGTCTCCGCTTTCAATACGGTCGAGGCCACGTTCCCGCTCAAGGTCAACGTCAGCGAACTTCTGTTGGAAGGTGCTAACGATGTCCATGATCTTGTTACGGATCGGGGACGGGTCGATATCGATGCTGTCGTAGACGCCGGCCAACTTGCGAAGGAGAGTCTTAGTGATCTTGCGGTTGGCTGGGATAATGATCTCTCCAGTCTTTCCGTTGACCACATCGAGGGGAATCTTCTCACCGAGGAGGATATCAGATAGCTTTTCGGCTAACTGCTCTGTGAGCTGGTCGCGCTTGCGCTTGTGTTCCTCAGCGATCTGCTTCTGCTGACGCTTATGCTCAGCCGGGCTGAGCTTCTCCTTGTTCGGATCGTGACGAGAGGCGACACGGATATCCATAACGATACCAGTGCAACCGGATGGGACACGCAGTGAGGTGTCTTTCACGTCGGCTGCCTTCTCACCGAAGATGGCGCGGAGCAGTCGCTCCTCTGGTGCCAATTCAGTCTCGGACTTAGGAGTGATCTTACCAACGAGAATATCGCCAGGCTTGACCTCAGCACCCACGCGGATCACTCCGTCGGGGCCAAGATTGGCCAATGCTTCCTCTCCGACATTCGGAATGTCTCGAGTGATTTCCTCTGGGCCCAATTTCGTGTCACGAGCACCGACTTCGAAATCGGAGATGTGGATGGACGTGTAAACGTCTTCCTTAACCACGGTCTCAGAGATCGTGATGGCATCCTCGAAGTTGTAACCGTTCCACGGCATGAACGCGACAAGCACGTTACGACCAAGAGCCAGTTCGCCATTTTCAGTCGCGGGGCCGTCAGCGAGAACCTCACCCTTCTTCACCTTCTGGCCCTTACGGACGAGTGGCTTTTGGTTCATGCAAGTGCCCGCATTCGAGCGCATGAACTTACGGAGTGGATAAACGAAGATCTCATTTTCAGGATCACTCTGAACAGACTCAGGATTGATCAAAAATTCCTCGTCAGATACTGGCAACTTACCATCCTTCGAAACCACAATATGTGTGGCTAGGGCGGCGGCGATCTTTCCAGTCGAAGTCGAAACGACAACAGCTCGCGAATCGCGGGCCGCTTTCGCTTCCATGCCGGTGCCGACGAACGGTGCCTCTGCACGCAGAAGTGGAACGCCTTGACGTTGCATGTTCGATCCCATCAGGGCTCGGTTTGCATCATCGTGCTCAAGGAAGGGAATCAACGATGCCGCGACAGAAACAAGCTGCTTCGGCGAAACATCCATGTACTTCGCTTCCTTTGGCTCGACCTCAAGGAAGTCGCCACGATGACGAACAGTAATCTGCTTGTCATTGAAGACACCTTTGTCATCGAATTTGTTGTTGGCTTGAGCGATGAGGAACTTCTCCTCTTGGTCAGCAGTAACGTATTCGATTTTACTCTTAACGATGCCGTTTTCGACCTTGCGATAGGGAGTCTCGATAAAGCCGAACTCGTTGATCCGAGCAAAGCAGGACATCGAGTTGATTAAACCGATGTTTGGACCCTCCGGAGTCTCAATCGGGCAGATTCGGCCGTAGTGGGATGGGTGAACATCACGCACTTCGAAACCAGCACGGTCACGATTTAGACCACCTGGTCCCAGAGCGGAAAGACGACGCTTGTGCGTCAGCTCAGCCAAAGGGTTGGTTTGGTCCATGAACTGACTCAGCTGGGAGCGTCCGAAGAAATCACGCACGACGGCACTGAGGGCCTTCGGGTTAATGAGCTTCTGAGGAGTCATTCCTTCGATGTTCACATCAAAGAGAGTCATCCGCTCTTTGACCAAGCGCTCAGTTCTCGCGAGACCAACTCGACACTGGTTAGCCAGCAATTCGCCGACAGCGCGGATTCGACGGCTACCTAAGTGGTCGATGTCATCGAGAATTCCGTTACCCTGCTTCAGCTGAAGCAAATACTTCATGGAGGCCAAGAAGTCGCTAGGAGTCAAAACTCGTGTATCGGAATCTTCCTGCAGGTCGAGCTTCTGATTAATCTTGTAACGACCGACACGAGTTAGGTCGTACTTCTTGGGATCGAAGAACAGACGCTTTAGAAGAGCACGTGCATTGGGTACGGTTGGTGGATCTCCAGGGCGAAGACGCTTGTAGATGTCTTTAAGAGCCTCCTCCTCGTTTTCGGCAGGGTCTTTCTTAAGAGACTTGATGAGGACATCATCCTCTTTCGTGTCGATCACTTCGATCGTCTTGTGACCAAGCTCCAGAAGCTGGTTCACAACACCGATGCTGAGCGGCTCATAGGCCTTGGCGATGATTGTCTCACCGTCGAGAATATCGTTAAAGGTAACCTTCGAAGAGAGTTCCTCCTCATCGAGAGTCGACTTCAGCTTAAGCTTCTCGACTGTATAGAACTCACGAACGATTTCCTCATTCGAGCTAAACCCAATGGCACGGAGGAAAGTCGTTGCGAGGAACTTTCTACGGCGACGACGACGGTCGAGGTAGACGTAAAGAAGATCATTCGTATCGAACTGAACTTCGAGCCAAGAACCGCGATCAGGAATGATCCGGAATCCGTGGAGCAACTTTCCATTCAGGTGAACGGAAGTCTCGAAGCAGATACCAGGAGAGCGGTGCAGCTGTGAGACAACAACACGCTCAGCGCCGTTGATCACGAACGTTCCGCGAGCGGTCATGAGCGGCAGTTCGCCCATGTATACCTTCTCTTCCTTAGTGCCGGTCTCGTCCTTCAATTTGAAGGTGACATAAAGCGGCGCGCTGTAGGTTTCGCCATCACGCTGAGACTCAAGAGCGGTCAGCTTAGGCGGTCCGACCTCATACGAAACATAGTCGAGATTGACTTTGTCGTCGTAGCTGTCGATCGGGAAAATTTCCTTAAAGACGGCCTGAAGACCTGTGAGGTTGCGGTCTTTATCAGCAGTGTCCTGCTGAAGAAACTCCTTATAGGATTCGATCTGCACCTCAATGAGGTTGGGCGGCTCGATTACCTCGTCGATGATTCCGAAATACTTTCTTTCCGACATAGCGCGTGCGTTGTTCGGGTTTAGGTCAGGGTTGGAGAAACCGCCCGGAGGCGGAGGTGCGGCTGGTCAAAACCGCGATGGTTGTTAAGGAAAGTCTTGTGTACCACAAGGCTCCCCGGATCCTTAGACCCGGGGAGCACAAAGTGGGTTTGAAGGATCCGAAGATCCTTCGGATTGGTCTACTTGATTTCGACCGAGGCGCCAGCAGCTTCGAGTTTGGCCTTCAATTCGTCGGCCTCCTCCTTGCTGACTCCTTCTGCAACTGGAGCGGGTGCGCTCTCAACGAGCTTCTTGGCGTCGGCAAGGCCGAGACCGGAGACCGCGCCGCGGACCTCCTTAATGACGGCGATCTTTGCGCCACCATCACCAGTGAGGATGACGTCAAACTCCGTCTTTTCCTCCGCTGGTGCGTCGCCACCACCACCACCACCGGCGGCTGCTACGGCCACAGGTGCTGCGGCACTAACGCCCCATTTGTCTTCAAGGTTCTTGACCAGATCAGCCACTTCCAGGACGGAAAGGCCGCTGAGGTCTTCAACGATTTTTTCGATGTCTGCCATGTTTTTGGATTGGTATCGCCGTTCGCCCAAGCTTGGGCTGGATTAAGTTCGACTGCTGCCGAACCGACAAGGAACCAGTTTTGTGTTTAACTCGGGGCGGCCATTTGACGCACCCTTCGGATTAGATTGTTGGTTGGGACTAGCCCTGGTCTTCTTTCGCTTTGAGGACACGTGCGAGACTTGCTGCTGGCTCTGAAAGAACACGGGCAAGTTTTGTCGCAGGTGCCTGAAGAACTCCGAGAAGTTGTCCGAGAAGAACTTCGCGTGATGGCAGTGATGCCAAAGCTTTGATCTCATCTGCTTCAAGGAGCTTACCGTCAAGAACGCCAACGCGAACTTCCGGCTTATTGAACTCATCAGCAAAGGTCTTAATCACCTTCGCTGCCGCGCAGACATCGGAATCGCCAGTGACGATCGCTGTCTGACCAGAGAGATCAGCAGTGAGTTCTTCAGGAAGTTCTGCCTCTGCAGCAGCCCGCCTGACGAATGAATTTTTCACAACGGTGAACGACGCACCTGTCTCTGAGAGACGTTTGCGGAGTTCAGCGAAGCCAGTAACGTCCAGACCACCATACTCAGTGATCATGAGGAACGGAGAGTCGTTGATACGTTCAACGATCTCGGAGACATAAGCCTGTTTCTCTTCCTTCATTTATTCTGTTGGCTGGAGATTAAAGTTCAGTCTGGAGACCGCCGACCTCGACGGAAACTCCTGGGGACATCGTACCGGACAGAGTCGCAGCTTCGATGTAGCGGCCTTTAGCTGTTGCGGGCTTCGCGCCTTGGACAGCAGCAATTGCGGCTTCAACATTACCATTGATATGATCAGCGGAGAACGAGGCCTTACCGACGACAACGGCGATGTTGCCATTCTTGTCGAGTTTGAAATCAACTCGTCCTGCCTTCACTGCGTTAACAGCGCCGGCTGTATCATCAGTGACAGTGCCGGTCTTTGGATTGGGCATCAAGCCACGAGGTCCAAGTTGACGGCCGAGTTTACGGACTTCAGACATCGCATCGGGAGTAGCAACCACCGCATCGAAATCCATGAAACCTTCTTTCACTTCTTCAATGAGCTCGGTAAATCCAACCCTCTCAGCACCAGCAGCTTCAGCCGCCTTCGCAGCATCACCTTGGGCGAAGACAATCACTCGAACATCCTGACCACTACCGTGAGGCAGAGGGCAAGTGCCACGAACCATTTGATCGGACTTCTTGGGATCGACACCCATTTTGAATGAGACGGTGACCGTTTCATCGAACTTCGTGACAGGGAACTTCTTAATGACTTCGACCGCTTCGGCCAAAGGATAGTTCTTGTCGGGTTCGACGAGTTCGGCCGCCTTGCGGTAGCGTTTGCTGCGTTTTGCCATGGTATTGTTGCAGTTCGAGCGGGCTTTAAACCCTCCTGCGTCTTTTGTTGTTTGCCGAATAATCGGCGAAAATGTTGTATGGAATCAGGCGCTGCCTACAACTCCATTCCTTCGATCTCGATGCCCATCTGGCGTGCGGTGCCAGCAATGATCTTCGCTGCCTGCTCTTCGTCGTCAGTATTGAGGTCTTCGATCTTAGCGCGGACAACTTCGAGAAGCTTCTCCTTCGAAATCTTGGCAACCTTCTCTTTGTTTGGCTCACCTGATCCCTTGGCAATGTTCGCTGCCTTGCGAAGCAATACCGCTGCAGGCGGCTGCTTGGTGATGAAAGTAAAGCTCTTGTCGACGTAGACGGTGATCACCGTCGGCAGAAGCTCGCCTGCCTTGTCTTGGGTAGCCGCGTTGAACTCCTTACAGAAGTCCATGATTGGCACACCTGCCTGACCGAGTGCCGGTCCGACTGGAGGTGAAGGATTTGCCTGACCGCCTGGGATCTGGAGCTTGATTTGTGTTTGGACTTCTTTAGCCATCGTTCTTTAAGTCTGGTGGTTCGTTGACTGCGCCAATCGATAGAATGGAACGCTGTCGATGGGTGGGTGTTTTAAAATAGTTAAGTTCGAGGACTCTTAGCTGCGCTCGACCTGCCAATACTCGAGTTCGACTGGTGTCGATCTTCCGAAAATAGAAACGGCAACGATCAATTTGCCCTTGTCCGGATCAATCTCTTCGACCACGCCGCTCTGACTTTCAAACGGGCCATCGGCGACTTTGACGGTCTCACCGATTTCGAATGAGATCTTCGGCTTGATGCTGTCTTCGCGCTCTTTGATCTGAGCCAACATCGAATCGACTTCGCTCTGACGCATAGGAATTGGCTTGTCCTTAGTGCCGGCGAAGTTAATTACGCCGTGGGTCTCTTGAACAAAGTACCACGTCTTGTCGATGAGTTGGTTATCATCATCAAGAAGGTGCATGTTGATGATGATGTAACCGGGATAGAACTTCCGTTTGGTCTCACTCTTTTTGCCCTGCTTGATTTCGGAGACAGTCTCCTCAGGCATTAAGACTTCGAAGACGTAGTCTCCGAGTTCTTCAGATTCAATCCGACGTTGGATGTTGTCGCGCACTCGACGCTCCTGTCCGGAGAGAACGTGCACAACAAACCACTGATCGCGGGGCGCAGGAATAAGTCCCATGAAAGGTCCTAAATTGTTTGGTTAAAGGAATTGGCACCGCCGGTTGGAAGTGCCAGAAAATGACTAAGTGAGCAGCTCAACGAGGTGGCGCATCGCAAAGTCGATGAAGGCAACAAATCCAGCGAGCAAGAGCATGGCAATGAAAACCACGACCGTAGAGTCCGTGAGTTCCTTGTACTTCTTGAACCCCTTTTCTTTTGGATCCCAAGGCCAGGTGGCCTTCTGGAGTTCACCTTTTACCTCTTGGAGGTATTTGCTGATCTTCATCGTAGTTTGGGGTGTTGCGGTGGCAGGTCAGGAGGGATTCGAACCCCCGACACCCGGTTTTGGAGACCGGTGCTCTAACCAAGCTGAGCTACTGAC
>ENA-ORXR01000759-ORXR01000759.1-marine-metagenome-genome-assembly--contig:-NODE-759-length-39765-cov-4.792154_pt1 | contig 39765 bp, 17 predicted proteins | sample MGYA00237866_ERZ511479 | MGnify/ENA metagenome assembly ERZ511479
AACATTAGTTATGGTAGGATTTAAAATAATTTCAGGTGGTTGAGGAATAATTACAAATGTATCCGTCACGCAATTACCAGATTGATAGGTCAATGTTTGCATAGCACCCATTAGAGAATTCGCAGTACTTACGGTAACATCAGCAATAGTTTCTCCTGATTCCCATGTAAAAATGTTTCTACCATTTCCATTCAACCCCGTAGCTGTAGCCGTACCGGTAAATGGACCCTGCTCGAAGCAGGAGGTTCCCTGGATATCAGAAAATTCAACCATTAGAGCAGGTGGACTAGGCACTACAAACTGACTCGTGACTGGTCCGCAACCATTTGCATCAGTTACAGTTACATTGTATGTCCCAGCAAACAATTGTGATACCCTATATCCATTTGGCTGATCCACAAACTCCATACCTTCAACATTATAAGTATAAGGAGCAGTTCCGCCTAGTATAAAAATTGTTATTCCACCATCATTGGCTGTAATTGCATCTGCATCATTACACTCAGGACTAGTAATAATAGAGTTGATCATATCTATTGAGATCTCTTCTGCGTCGCCCAATGTAACCATCATAGTACTACTACAGTTATCCGCTGCGGTTACCACTACTGTATATTCTCCTGGACCAAGATTAGTGATTCGACTACCAACAAGAATACTTCCTCCAGGCGCTGTCCATTGTATGTTACTGCCCACAGGTGAACTACCATCCGTGAAAAGAACTTCTAGTTCTCCATCCATTTCTCCTACACAAGAAATGCGCATAGAATCAAAGCCAATAATTTGCGGAGGCATAGGACCAGTGATCATTTCTGTATCTGTTCCTGGACAGTTATTTATATCACGTACGACCACTGTATAGGTTCCTTGACCCAAATTAGTCAGCAAGCTATCAGTCGAAGAATTCATATCATCCCACATAAATGTCAAACCTCCTGCTCCACCAGTGGTTACTGCAGCAGCGGTACCATCCATGCCATTATTATCACAGGTCTCATTGGTCACTGCTATGTCAACGATGAGGGCAGCAGGTTCTGTGAGAAATATAGGTTGAGAGATAGAACAACCGGAGCTTATTTCTGTGATCTCTACTTCATATGTACCAGCACCTACATTACTCAACACTGGTCCCACTACTGGTCCTTGTCCACCCGTACTAGTCCACAAAAAATTAAAATTACTATTTGGATTAGCTTGTTCTGCTGCGTCTAGAATCGCGAATACTTCTATTTCTCCATTATTCTGTCCATTACACAGTGGTTCTGTGAGGTCAAATCTAGCACCAATACTAGGACCGTCATTACCCACAGTCAGCATAAACATGGTATCCAATGATGGTGTACTACTATCTGTGATTTCCACACAGTAGCTTCCAGGATTCAAGGTGCTACTAACAGCTACTGCACTTCCAGTATTTTGTGGCCCAAAGATAATATCACCAGAATCACAATCTGCAACAAAAACACTATATGGAGCGGAACCACCATTAATCTCAATGGAGATAGCTCCATCCGCAGAGCTCTGACAGTTTGCATTTGTAACATTGGGATTGATATCTAAGGCAGCAGATGGGTTCATGATGGTAACATCCGTTCCCACTACGCATAAGTCTGTACCACTAAATTGTCCTGCGGTGGTAGCTACTTCGGACTGATTGCCATTGGCCACATTTGAAGGAACCAACTGCATCGTTGCCCCCTCGCTCAATAGACTCTCAAAACATATAGAAAATAAAATAGTACCATCTGGAAATGTAAACGTGGAGAGAAAATTAGAAATACCAATAGTTATAGTTTCCTCTCCAGAAACTCCAGTAGCAGATGAAGAAATAATATCATTGGCATCGACTACATCAGATGTAACCTCAACAAACCTAAATATGGTGGGATCATAGGTATAACCCAGTTGCATAGATATTACATCTTCAAACCCCTCGACAACTACATCTACGCATTCTATGCTTCCCTCAGGTATTAATGTCTCCATGGCGATAAACTTAAATGGAGGACCGACAAAAGTCTCCTTAGCAAGTAAAGCACCCATATTTAATAGCAACAAACTACACATGAACACAGCACAACGAATACAACTATTTTTCATATAAAATGATTGTCTAATCTTTTAACTAGATAAATAAAGTCAATTGCTATTAAAAAAAGATAATTTAATATACCATAACGGGCGATTTTAACCTATTATTGCAAAAAATCATTTTGAATTTTAGCCAAACCTGTTGCAAATTTAGGGATTTAAAACCAATTTTATTGGCAAATTTACCCGTGATATCTTCTCTTTAATCTTTAAAGCTAGTTAAAATTCAGAATTGACTTCTCACTTGCTTATAAATAAAAGTAAAGGGATACTTATGATAGCTAAAATTTTGGTTTAAGTATATTAATAAATTTTGAAAGGAAACTGATCGTTTTTACGCTTCTGTTTATCTTTTTCTCCAGCTTTGGTAGTAGATTAGCAAGGTCTTTAGCGTATGATTTGGTGGCCAGATTAGCAAGAGCAAATATTTGATCCATTTCACTCATTTCACTTTGCCAATTTTCTACACTCCCCATGATAGCATCTATCTCCCTTTGATTTACTTTAGCAAATTGGTCAAAGTGCTTTATAGAATTTTTTGGATTGACATAACCGAGTGACTCCCTAATTACTTGCACGAAAGTACTTCCTAATACATCCATCTTTTGCTCGGGCGTCATAGTTGTGCTATTAGCAGCTTCGCTCAGTACACTATTATGCGCCTTCATCAGCCTCTTTATCTTCATACTCCCGCAGGATTGAATACTGATTATCGATATCAACAAAAAGATAGTCGGTAGGTATCTCATATTTTTCTTTTACCCAAAGCTAGCGAAATTATTTTGCATTAACATTTTGCAGGATTAGGTATAGAAAATTTTCATTTGGGTATTCCCCCTGTATTCGCAAAGAAGCGAATACAGGGGTCACGCTATCCAGGACTCCACGTGCGTTTCGGTCCCAGCCAACTTGGCTAAACACCCATGCCATGCAAGTAGGCTGTGACTCCTCCTCCCATTTCCTTCGTCATGGTCGGGTCTCCTTCCTATCGTTAATACGGATACTCCATTTCAGTCTAATAGTCATGTGTAAGAGTTATTTGTATTCTTGGTTCTAAAATTGTATTGCAAAATAAAGATAGACTGGATCCTAAACAAAATCAGCACCGATGAAATTAATCAACAGTGCCAACAATAAATATGCTTATCTACATAGCGCGTTATTACGGCTTAAGTTTGTCAGTTATATATATTCAGCAACAGCTTAAATCAGAAATCGTGCTACACCAATTGGCGCTAGTTCTTTTTCAACGCATTGATTTGTCTTTGTAAATCTAAGATCAGCGCTTGTTGTTCTTGAATTGCCTTGATGGCATATACACCTAAATCTTGGTACTTCACAGATAGCATATCGGACTCGTCAGAATCATTTTCAATAACTGTGTCAGGAAAAATTTCTCTTACATCTTGCGCTATAAATCCAACAGACTTTGCATTCTTACTTTTATCATGCTTGAAGTAATAACTCATACCTTTCAACTGCATGATTTTACCTAGAATATCATTATTAAATTCCGAAATATCCTCTTTCAATCTTCTATCTGATGATGAGGTATAGACACCATCTGCGTCATTAAATTTCCCTACCTGTACTCCATTAAAATATAGAAAGAGGTCATTTCCTCCAATTTCGAAACCCCAGCTATCTGTATCAGTATTATTTTCGATCCTAAGTCCTTCTATATTACTTCCAACCTGCTTGATATGCATAGATGCATTTGGCGAATCGTTATTGATACCTGTGCGTTGACCATCTCCGTCAATACTAAGGTTTGTTAGAAGGGTGCCATTATCATTATAAACAATATTGTACTGAGGGTTTGTCAACGATCTTGCACCAATATCCCAATACTCATTAAGTGAGTTCGAAGTCATTCTTAAAGTTGCAAATTGTCCACCCAGCTGACTTAAGTATAGAACTGGACTTCCTGTCGAACTAAAATCACGAACATCCAATTTCGCTGCTGGGTTAGTTATTCCTATCCCCATTCTACCATTGTTGTTCATAAACATTCTTGTGAAGCCGCCTGATCTAAAAAGTATATCATCGCCTGCATCCAAAATCACGTCATCAGCAGGAGTCAATATGACATCACTAGCAGTTTCAGTAGTTTCAATATCTATGGAAGTACCGTTATAATTGATACCTGCTTTGACAGCAGTACCCTCATAAAATTTAATACTTCCAGTGCCATCTCTCAGTCCAATATCGCCATTGATATCTAATAACTGCAGCGGTGTTGATATACCTACGCCCATGTTTCCAGTAGGCGTAATTGTAATTCTCCTTTCATTATTGGTCCAAAAACTCAAGTTGTTCTTTGAAATCATATTTAAAAATCCATCGTTTGATTGATTGAATCCGAGTACCATATTTCTATGTGTAGAGGAAGTAGGTGCATCATTGGTAATCATCTCAATAATGACGTTACCTTGATTATCGACATCTTCTAACTCCAATTCTCTTGATTGAGCATTGCATAAAGTGGATACAAATACCAGGGCAAATAGCGCTGCGTAATAGTTATATATTTTCATTTTGCTAATTAATAAAGGTTATAAAAATTGATTCGTTTAATACTAATATGTGCTAAGTAGGCCGATTTGAAAACTTCTAGTAATTAATGATGCCGTATTGGTAGCTTTAAGTTTCCTCATCATATTTTTTCTATGAGAAATAATGGTCTCAGAGCTGAGAAATAATCTGGCTGCGATCTGACTTGAAGAGTATCCTTCAGCTACCAGTAGTAGCACGGAGCGCTCTCTGTCAGAAATAATTTGAGCTGATTTAGCTTTTATGGATTGGCTTGTTATCATTTGATATAGATATTTTCGAATACATTGCAAATATGCGATACAATGAAAAAGCTATACTCTATGAAAAGGGTATATATAAAAACTATATGAAAACATAGATAGCAACTATTTGATATGAGCTTAGATTTCAACAGTAGGTCTACCCTAAATAAAGTGGCCTCATTTAATCTTATTATAATAGTCTATCCGCATGATGGTGAGCAAATAAATATGGTGATGTCTTATAATGAAATAATCAGGGCTGTTCAGGGTCAGCTTCGCTTAATTCTGTATATGCCTAATTATTATTTGTACTTCTTATTCTGATTTTGTGAACTACCAAATAAATATAGTCAGTAAAATAGAATACTAACCTACGCGAGAGGGATATGGAAGGGGCGACCCTTAGGGAGCAGTGCCACTGTGAGGAACGATCAGTGGTACCGAGCTGAATAGCGAGCCTGGAAGAGCCCGACCTGATGGTAGCGCTTTTTTTTTGCGCAGGCATCAGGGCTCGCCCAAATAAAAATATAGATATAATAATAGTAAAAATTATAGCTATAGAAAATTGACTGAAATTCTAAATATTAATCTTGATAAAATCTATAGGCTAAATAAAATTCGTAGCCAAGGCCTAGACTTGACCCTAACTTACCAATATTGTAAGTAGCAAGTCCACCGATCCGCAACTGACCATCTACAAAAATACCGTCATTGAGGATAATCCCTCCTTGCACAGAAAAAGTTTGTGAAGTGGTGTAATTAGCTCCCGCCCAAAATATATCTTCTTGCTCCAAGCGTATTCCAGCATTGATCTCATAGATATTTTCACCAGCGTAATTGATCCATAATGAAGGTTCCACGTAGGTGTCAGGATTCAATAAAAACGAAGCGCCAAGCATGGCATTAGCATGGATAGCACGCATAAAGTTGACCTCTTGATCTACTCCGTCGAAAGTAAGATCGTTGGTAAAAAGTTGGTTAGCAGCTAATCCAAGATGAATAGTATTGCGATTGAACTTATCCTTGTTAGTGGCGTAATATATTCCGACCCCTGCATTAGGGGCAATCTTGCTTTCTCCATCGAATGGCATGAGCGGATCTTGGCCTTCTGTAGCAATGATATTTTTAGTATCGACGCGATACTCCCCATAAGTACCTAGTACGCCAAGTGATAAATAATCCTCATCCGTAATATTTAAATGAAGCTGATATGTGTACGTGAAGCCAATGGAATTGAATAACATGGGATGCGTTTTATCATGCATGACGAATAAACCGACACTCATATTATTATCCACAAATGGATACTGAAATGTTGCAGTAATAGTACGAGGGGCATCATCGAATCCTGACCACTGTTGTTTGTAGTTGGCACCCACCTCCCAATAATCATGAATACTAGTCATAGCGGGATTCCAAATAAATGCATTCGCGTCATAGGTACTACGCTCTGGTAATTGCTGGGCCTGACAAAGCGTATAGATTAATAATATTATAAATAAAGTAAGGTTGAGCTTACGCATAAAATTCAGGTTTAATTAATTATACTTCCTAAAACTAGTCTATAAATATTGTAAACTAGTTTGGCAGCAAACATAAAAACATATTCTTAAAAACGATTTACTTATCATCAAATCGTTATTTGTTGACTATGGTAAGTGTCTGTTTTATCTGTTGATCATTGACAAAGGAGAGTACATAATAGTAATTACCCGCCGGCAATTTTTTACCTTTATATACCCCAGAGAATCTAGCATTATCACTTTGATAGTTTATTTTTTCGTACACAATCTTTCCCCATCGATTAAATACGCGAAACGTATTGGGACCAAATTTACCAATTTCCCCAAAGTCTAAAACATCATTTTGACCATCGCCATTGGGGCTAATAAAATTGATATGCGGAATAAAAGATCTGGGATCATCGGCCACAAAAACAGTAACAGTATCGAACGTGGTACAGTCATTTTCGTCGATAATCATCACGAAATATTTCGTACTATCTTCTGGAGCCACCGACGGGTTAGGTATATTGTATGCACTTAGCGGATACTCACTTCCTGACCAATAATAAAAATCGCCACCCGAAGCATTTAAACGAACACTTTCGCCTGTAGGAACGCATACATTCGCTCCTGCAGTCGCGGTGGTACGAAATACATGCACTGGTATTTCTAGTGCATCCGTACCACATGAACTATCAGAAATTACCGTAAAAATTTCATCTTCATCTGGATGAACTAGAGCAGCACCACCTTGAGTCTCTAGTAGTTCTCCATCTGCATCCATCCACTGATAGGTAGTGCCGCCAGTAACTGAGAGTACTACCGAGTCGCCTGGACAAATAGTAATATTATCTTGCGATAACTGTAGCTGAATACTATCTACATAATTGATAGTAATACTATCGGTGGCAGTACAACCAAAATCATTGGTCACTGTCACACTGTATGAACCCGCACTAACTGCATCAATCTCATTGTCGGTAGAGAGTGTGGACCACATATAAGAAGCAAAATTTCCCGCTGCTATATTCACTACTTCGCCATCACAAGTACTGATATCTGGTCCAAGGCTAAATGGAATGGTGTCTAGCTGTCCTACTATAAACTCCGCTGTGATAGTGCAGCCATTATTATCTGAAATAGAGATCGGATAACTGCCAGAAGAAAGCATGGGAACCAAGCTTTCGCTAAACTGATTACCATTCTCAAAGGTCAATGTATAAGGTGATGTACCACCAGTGATTGTGAAGATAGCACTGCCTGTAGCTTCATCGCAGGCAGATGGCGCACTATTAATCTCCTCTATTGATAGTGAGGCTATAGGTTCTGTAATAACGAATGTAGTATCAAAGATAGCAGCACCGTTTTCATCAAGAACAGATAACATATACTCTCCACCCATAAGATTATCGATGTTTTGTTCCGCACTCATATATCCATTCGGTCCAGTCCATTGGTAGTTTACATTTTGTTGGTTGGATTCTAATTGTATGGCACCTACCTCACTACCATTACATGGCACATCACTAATAATAATATCAGTCAAGCTAAATGTGTTAAGTGGATTAGACTCAGAAATTATCTCTACAGAACCATTTTCTGCTATCAATGCTATTTCGTCGTATATAAATGGTGTGTCAGTAGCTTTAAATACTTGTACCTCTAGTGAATCACCGTTAATCTCTATACTCGATCTATCGCCTACTTGTCCTACCGCCAAAAAATGCAATCGTAGAAATACCTGGCCGTCCATCAAGTCCTTACCTTGACCGTTAATATCAAACCAACTTACACGTAATGAACCGCTATCCGCATTACCATTGCCTACGGCGACTAGGTCTAGGTCAACCGTTTCTGCGTTCTCGAAGGCAATAACATTGGGATCCCATTTAAGAGAAAATTGTGTACTCACTATACTGTCAAAATCTAGAGTAAGTATGTCTATGGCTACTACATCATCTTCGCTTACAAGTTTATGGGGCATACTGAGCGTTAGGTCTTGTGCGATAGATACCTGCATAACTACTATCCAGCAACAGATGGACATAAGAGTGGCCTTCATAATGTTTATCCTTCTATTTATTTATAATTTTGTTTAATTATCAAATTATAATTGATAATTAAATGGTGGTTTTTGTTTTATTGACAGCTCTAATTATTTGCTAAAATATAAAATATAGTCCAAAATGATTAGGGCGCGGAAAAAACCAAAAAAAATCGCGCCCTAATTCAAATTAACTATATCAAATAAAAATTCTATTTTAAAGATATCATACTCTTAGTTATTTGCACATCCCCTGCATTTAAAGTGTAATGGAATACTCCAGTACCCAATTCTCTTTGTAATAATTGAATAGTATTCAAACCTTCATTAAAGACATTAGAAATCACCTTTACATTCTCTCCTAGAACATTTGTTATAATGATTTCTGCCTGCATACTTTGAGGCAGCTCAAAAGATATTTGAGTAAAATCAGTAAATGGATTTGGAGCATTTTGCATCAACCTAATTCTATCTGTACCAACATTATTTTCCACATGGGTAAGCGCATTCTCGGTATGAAATATAATATCTAACTTTTTAAAATCTGTATTATGCGCTTCAGTCAATATTTCCTTGTTATTGATTTGAAGAAGATCAAGCACATTATCAATACTCTCTAAAGCTGTAAAACGTAACGCAAACATTTTCTCTTTGCTGCCTACACTTAGCCCTTTGCCTTCAAGATTAAACCAACTTGCGCGTAATTTTCCATTAGCTGAGTTACTAACTCCCACAGCTGTACCTGCTAAACTAGGGTTATCGGATTTAATGACTCCCTCAAAAATCATTTTATTCGGATCAAATTCTAAACCCATTTGATAACTTACAATATCTTCAAAATTTTTGCTCGTAAATTCTATCTCAAATGTCTCTCCCTTTTGTACATCTACCTCACTGAGATAAACATCTAGCGCATCAAATGATTTCGTAGGATCTTCACCTTGAATATTATTTGGGTTTGCATGTCCTAGGATATCTCCCACTTTAACACCCACAAAGTTAGATACTTCATCGCTCATTACCATTACTTGATCAGAATCATCGTATGGAAATACATTATAGGCATCAAAGTCAGTTGGCATAGAATTGCGCTCTTGCACAAACGTCCATGATGGGCAGAAATCTAAACCTTCAGTAGCTCCAATGATTAGCTGTTGGAGAATAAATAAATCTATAGTAGTAAAAGAATTACTGCAGTTGGCATCTCCTGCAATTACTTGATATGGAGAAACTATTTCGATAGGTTCCATACCTAAAATAAATCGTTGACCCACAAAGAGAGCATAGGATGACAATCCATTGTTATCATTAAAATCTCTTTGAGGTAGTATAGTGTACATCTCTCCCATTGGCAGATCTGGCTCCATGAAGTAACCGTCACTATCCGTAACTAATGTATTTTGTAAGTTTTGGCTACTGATAGATATCTCTGTGTCGCGTATGCCCTCACCCCAATACGTCTTGACATTACCAGAAATTCTAGCAGAGTTGGATACGGATACAGTTCCTTTAAATGAAATGGAAGGTAATGCAGTAGGCAATCCATTGACCATAGAACCTACTTCTACTTGCAAGGGATCATCTATGATATGCAAGGCAGTAGATGTCCCTGCTGCTCCAGTAATTTGAACATCAATATAGAATAGAATGTCCCCATCAGTTGTAGATATACCGCTACCATTGTTATTCACATAACTAAAAGTGGCATTTGCCGAATTAAAATTAGGACTAATCAAACCATCGCTAATGCCTTGTATCGTACATACTGAATCATCATCTACTTTTAGAGATCCAGCTAGCGAAACCAAAGAAGAACAATTAGTAATAGTAACTGGTACGCTTACTGTACTGCCATTTGACCCACCTCTATTTTGAATATCTAATACAACGACATCTGTAGGAACAGCTACAGAAACCTCTGTACATTCTGAGTCAGAACCGCAAGTATTAGTAACAGTTAAGCAAACTGAGTATGTTCCTGGATCGCAGTATTCGTGTATAGGATTGGTAGCATTAGAGGTGTTGCCATCCCCAAAATCCCAAGTATATAATCCCGATGATCCATTATTCGTAAAGGAGCTGGTAAGCGCACTGCTACTGGCAGTAAATCCAGCGGTAGGCGAATCAGTAGTATTTGATATAGTAGTTGTAAATATTTGTACACATGCATTGGCATCCGAAACAGTTACTCCATAATCTCCACTTGGTAGATTGTCAATCGTAATCGCATCATTCGTAAATACGACATTGTTAGAAACTGGGCCATCCCAGAAAACAGTATAATTTGGAGTACCATTAAGTACTGCTATACTGATACTTGCATCATCGTTGCCACATGATCCATTATTCGTAGAGTTTACTATTTCAAAAGCTTGGCTGCCACCGATAGTGGCTGCACCAGAAGTCGAATTTCCATTTGCATCAGTAACTGTCACATCATAACTACCCATCCCTAAATTTAAGATGCTGAATTGTGGATTAAGGGAAACTTGCTCCCCACTAGTTGTGCCTGACCATGTAGCGGTAAAAGGTGCAACACCATTCGCTACAGAAATAAATAGATTTCCAGCATTACCGCAAGTGACATCTGTAGGGTTTACATTAACCGCATATCCACTTTCTCCAGATCCTGAGCCAGAATTTATCAACACTATATTTTGAGTTGATGAACACCCATCTTTATCTTCAACAGTCACAGCATAAGTACCTTCCATCAGAGAACTTATCGAAAAGAATTGTCCACCTATAGTAATAGAACCACTGGATGGACCTGACCATGATATCGTATGATTGGGATTGGTAGTAATGATTTCTACTAGGATACTTCCATCATTAGTACCCGTTGGATTTGCGATAGTTGCATTAAACTCGGTAGATGATCCATTTTCTCCTACTGATAATGTTTGCGTTTTGCTACATTGATTTGCATCCGTAATGGTAACGGTGTAAGTACCAACTGGGAGATTCGAAATATCATTAACAACATTGCTACTAGCATAAGTACCAGTTTGAATGCCAGACCATTCCACAAGGTATGGAGGTGTACCAGTATTTACATTTATCCAAATAGATCCAAGTACATTACAAAATGCATTTGTAACTGTTATAGAAGCATCGAAATTACCTTCATCATTATCAATAACAATCGACGATGTAGAAGTACAACCGTTGGAATCTACAACAACGATGTTGTAGGTTCCAGGAGTAAGATCATCTACATTTACTGTAGAGTTGCTAGCAGTAGTTGTGCCACTTTCAGGACCTGTCCAATTGACAGTGAATACCGAAGTACCACCTGATATGTTCAATAGGAATCCAGGAGATTGACCACAAGCTCCGTTTACAGCTGTAGCGGATATAGTTAAGTTATCATTTACATTATTAATTATGAAACTAGTACTTGCAGAACACCCATTTGTATCTGTAGTGACTACTGTATAATTTCCATTGGTGAGTCCCGTTAGATCAACAGACCCACTATTCGAAGTATGATTAGACGGTACAGGTCCCGCTACATCTACACTATAGATTGGTGTACCACCATTCACGGAGATGAAGGCTATACCGTCGTTACCGCATTGATCACTTTGTGCCGTTGCTGATACCGTTAAATCATTTATACCAGGCTCTATTATTATATCAAAAGTCTGTGCGCAAGCAGATGCATCACTTACGGTAAAGCTATACGTCCCTGCAGCGAGATCATTTATGACAATTGGGTTATCAGTGGTGTTGAATCCATTTGTCGTTGATCCAGAATAAGCCACATTATATGGGGCAGTTCCATTGCTCACATTAATTGTAGCTGAGCCTAAGCCAGTACATGCCGCATTTGTATGTGATTCCGAAATTGCGATATCACATCCATCTCCAAAGACAATGATTACTGTATCAGAACAACATGTAATTGTGTCCATGATAATAAGCTCTTGTACAGGTTTAGTATCATCTATCTCCACACTAAATCCAGTAGCTATACCTGTGAAGTTAATATTCATAGTTGACTGTACTCCTGAGTTTAAGTGTGTAGCTTTTATGTTCCCATAGGCACCAGAAGAATCCCCACCGACAATACTAAATTGCGCAGGCTGATGTGTCCAATTTCCAGTAGGATCCCATACATTTAAGGAATCCGTTAAGTCTTGCATAGTTTGTACTTGACCAGAAAAAGTCTGACCGTTGGCTATCCATTCATCTATACTATATGGACCATCTTGACCAAGACCGAATAAGACAACATATGAGTACTGGATAAGTGTATCTATATCACAAGCCTTTACTGGCAACATATAGTCTAAGTCATTTAAAATAATATTGTATAAGTCTTTCTCTAAGAATGGAATTGGAACACAAACTTCTGCTACTCCCATACCCGCGATAAAGATAGTATCTTGGGTAAAGATGTCGGGGCATTCACAATCGTTACGCACTTCAAAACTTGTATCGGCAGTACATCCATTTTCGTCCGTTACCTTAACGGTATAGGAACCAGCCTCTAGATCAGCTGCCATGTTAGATGAAGAAACATTTGGAATCCAATCGTACGTAATATTGCCTGTGGCTCCAGTAATCATTACAGAAGCTGATCCAAGCTCACAACAATTAGCATCTAATACATTTGAAGATATATTAATTGTAGATGATGCAGAATTAACAGAAACTGTTTGGCTGTCAACACAACCACTACTATTATTAATGTCAATAGTGTATGACCCATTAGGTAGATTTGCTATATTAAAAGATCCTGTAGTTGAGCTCGCTGAGCCAGATACTATACCCATCCATGTAATAGATATATTCTCTGAATTGAAAGTAAGGTCAATTGATCCTTTTTGATTGCATAATCCATCAATTGGAGTTGCGATTAAATTCAAACTTGTATTGGTGGATTCAACTTGGACAATTGTCTGACTTGTACATCCATTCATAGTGCTAGCAGTTATTACATACTCCCCAGCTGGTGCATTTGTAATTATGAAGCTACCTCCAGATGTCGTGCCTGATCCACTAATAGGTCCAGTGTAAGCAATATTACTTACATTATTACTTGCTAAAATATTGATAGAGCCATCCGTACTACACATTACATTATTTACCTCGGCAGAAATTGTTACTTCCTCTACTGCATTATTTATATAAACAGTAGTCGTACCTGTACAGCCACTTGATGCTTCTACTGTGATTAAATAAGAGCCCGTCACTAAGTTGAGAATAGTAAAAGTACCATTATTACTGGTACTAGATCCAGACGTGGGTCCATCCCAAGAAACAGTGTTCTCGCCAATGGCGAAAGTAACTTCGATAGAGCCTTTCGAATCGCAAATACCATTAGTACCTTCCGCATGAATTGAAACATTAGTAGTATCAATTTCGATAGTAAATATTTTCGTTTTCTTACATCCGTCAGCATCTATTAAAGTAATAGAATATTCGCCAGCGGGTAGATTTTGTAACCAAAATGATCCTGAATTATCAACTGCATTCCCACTACTTGGACCAGTCCAAATAATATCATATTGACCTGGACCGAAAGTTATTTCAGCCATACCCTTGGTTTGACACGCACCATTAGTAGTAGCTATAGTGAAATCAATAACATTCTCTATTTTTATAATTTCACCACTAACTTTTACTTCACAGCCATCTTCAAATGTCACGACTATATCATACCATCCTTCTGGAAGATCTTTTATTACATAAATCCCATTGCTGCCAGTAGCAGAACCCATAGTAGTACCTGACCAGTCAATACCAGCGGTTCCCATACCATAATGAATAGTAATAGAACCAAGACTAGCACAAATAACAGGTGTCGTCGAAGTTGTTACTTCTGGCAAAGATCCATCATCTTCTAATTCTATCTCACCAATTCTGTTACACCCATTCACATCTTGCACACTCACCATATAGTTGCCTGGTGGTAGATTATTTATATTAAAGTTATCTGTAGTAGTACCAGAACCACTTTGTGGCCCAGCCCAGCTTATACTGTAGGGAGATGTCCCACCACTAACCATAACTTCTATCCCGCCTTGAACATCACACTGACCGTTAGTCCCCGACAAAATAACATCTAATTTATTTACATCATTATCTATAACTTGTACCGCCTCATCACTACAGTTATTATAGTCCGTAACTGTTATACCATAGCTACCAGAAGCAGCATTATTAATAGTATAGCTACCAGTGCCACTCGTAGCAGCACCTGAAGTAGGCCCATCCCAGACAATATTATATGCTGGCGATCCACCTGCGATATCCACAATGATTTCTCCAGGAGTACCACAGTTACCATTCCATGGGGAAGTAGAAATTACAAGTCCTGAACCAGAATTATTTATCATGCTATTCGTCCAGTCCATACAACCTTGGTTATCGACCACCTCTATATTGTAATTTCCAGACACTAAATCATCTATTATAAATATAGGACTAGTAGATGTAACTGTATTACTTGAAGGGCCGCCATAAGTAATCGTATAAGGCGAACTACCATTGGTAATGGTAACTTCTATATTCCCTAAGTCGTCGCAGATGCCATTATTTGGCCATGCACTGACATCGATTCCACTTTCATCTGATGTAACATCTACTACTTCATTATACGAGCAGCCACTTGCGTCAGTAATATGTATTGTATATGTTCCAGTAGGTAGATTTGATATATCATAACCGTTAGAAGAGGTAGTAATCGTTCCATTTTGTGGTCCAGTAAAAGAAACGGAATATGGCGCAACGCCATCATTGAAACCTAACCATATAGAGCCTACACCGCACACACCTTCTATAACGTCAACGTTTACGTCTAATGTACTATTTTCATTGTCAATGGTAACAACTTGGTAATCTTGACACCAGTTAGCGTCCATCACAGTTACAGAGTATGTACCTGTTGCTAAGTTAGGAATGGTAAATGATGATTGAGAGGAAACAACACTTCCACTCGAAGGTCCAGCCCAAGATATGGTGAATTGAGGTTTACCATTTGAGATATTTACTGTAAGCGAACCATTGGATCCGCAAGTACCATTTACTGGTGCCAAATCTAAATCAATATCATTCTCTTCAATAACAAATGTTTGTTCTACACTACACCAGTTCGAATCCTCTATAGTTACAGTATAGGTCCCTCCAGGTAGGTTCGGTATATTAAAGTTTGAACTGTATGTAGTAGCACTTCCAGATACCGGACCACTCACGTGGATTGTATATTTAGGACTTCCATTTCCTAAAATGATGTGTATTTTTCCTAGCTGCTCACATTGAGAAGGAATGGTATAACCATTGATAGTAAAGTTATTATTATTCTGCTGAACAGTAAATGTTTTCGACACTGAGCAACCATTCCTGTCTGTAATAAATATAGTATAGTCTCCAGCTAGAAGCTGATTAATATTAAAATTACTAGATACTGATGAAGCGGAACCGCTTATGGGACCTGATATATGTATTTGGTATGGCGCTTTGCCATTAGATAAGTCTACGTGTACTGAACCTTTGGTATTACATACAGCGTCAGTTACTGATAAAGTAGCATTTAAGTGTGACCCGAGATCCTTGATTTCTATAGTTTCCATATCACTACAGCCATTGGTATCTGTCTTTGTAACCTTATATACACCTGGTGGAATATTGTATATAGTACATGTGTTGCTATAAGTAGAAAAGCTTCCCGATATAGGGCCTACCCAACTTACTATATATCCAGGGGTTCCGCCAGTAGAAGTAACTGTAAAGCTACCATTACTTTGTCCGCAATTTGTGCCGCTAGCAGTAACGTCTACTTCTATATCACAAGAAGACGGGCAATTGACCAGCAATTCATAATTACTCGAAGCACCATTGTAGCCATCTACGACTACGTAATAAGTACCTTGTTGAAGATATGTACTGATATGTTCATCGCTGTTACCTGGTAGTGATGAATATTTTACACAATCTCCTCGATCACAATTAACTAATAGAAATAATTCTAGATTTGCATTTAGATTTGTTAGTGAGATATCTACTTGACCACTCTCCGTTACTGTAAATGTGTGAACCACTTCATTACCATTATTTTCTACATTTAGTGTATTACCACAACCATATAGAGACACATTATCACTACCATGTGAATTGTTATAACTAAATGGTTGACCACATGACAGATGAATAGCCTGATTACAGTCGAGATCGCCGCAACTGACTTCAAGTTTAAATTCACCTTGATAGCTAGCTAGCAAACCATCAACGACAATATAGTAAGTACCAATTGGAGCATTTTCTAATACTATGCCTTCATTATTGGTGGTAATATTTGTACTTTGACTTGCCCCGATACAAGTTAGATTGTCGCAATCACCTGATAATAGAAATAAGTCTAAATTGAGACCAGGCGTTACTATTTCTAATCCTATCTGCAAATCACCTGCTTGATCTTTGTTAATAACGTACACTTTATCGGCTCCGAAATATTTTACACTCGAATTCCAATAATAAGAATCAATATCATTACCCGCACCTACAGTAGTTTCATTGGCGAGGTAATCACCACATTGTATAGGTGTCGCACCTGTACACCAATTATCCACATTCACTGAACCACAGGCTCCAGTTGTATAAGTCAACACTCCTGCTGCCTCCGCGAAGCATGCATTGGAGTAAGTAACGTCATTACAACCACATACAGGCTCATAGACATTTACACAACTTGCATGAACATCCATCATATCAGGATCAACACAGCTGTTACTACACTTACCTGGCGTATAGAAAGTAATACCGCTTGCTTCAGCCAAACAGCTGTTTTGGTAAGTAAACCCATCACATCCACATACTGGTTCATAATCATCATCACAGGTTTCTATTATTACCCCTGAACTTCTATCTACTTGGGTACCGCTACTAGAGGCGACAAGTGCAGCATCAAAGCAAGTATTGTTAAGTACACAAGCACCAATACTATAGTCCGTAATACCTGAGTTCTCAGCTACGCAAGAGTTTAAATAAGTAATATCATTGCATCCACATACTGGAACATAACTATTGCTACAGTCAGCCATAGATGCTGGATCAATTAAAGTAGGATCTATACATTCTCCGAAACATACGCCAGAAGAATAGTTATCTATACCCGCAGCCTTCGCAAAACAACTATTCATATAAGTTATCCCGTTATCACCACAGACTGGATCCAGTATTTGAGGACAATTAGTTGGGTTACCCGCACGAGCGTTCTTGACGATTTCAACTTTAAATTCTGCAGCAGCAAAATCTATTTCTATAGGATTTAGGTCTTTATCAATGACTCTTAAACTATCAACTTTAATAGTTATGGAATCAATAATTAATGGCTCTATTACATCATCATCAATAATGAAAGAGAAAGTACCAATGGTACCATAGCCATCATTTGCATTCACTCTATTTTTTCTAACGTACGCAAATTCAACCTGTTTAGTAATGGTGTCGGTGTAGATTGTATTTACTGTAGTGGTATTATTCAGGTCTGTAAATGCATTCGCTTCGGCAGTAAAAGAAGCGGGAGAGTTCATACTTAAATATGGTTTATCGTAGCTGATAACCATAGCAAGGCCATAAAAGTCCTCTAGGGGGACTCCTACGTCACCAAGGTCAAGATCGATTAGTATTTCAGCACCTTCGCTCACTGAGGGTGTATTTGGTATTAATCCAAGTTTAGGTGAGCTAGGAACGCTATTGGCATAGCCATCTGAACTGCTGACAATACTATTACTATTATGTGTTCTTAGATAATTTGCTTTTATCGCCATTAGGAGATCATCAGTGTTTATCACTCCGTCTCCTGTGCAATCCCCGTAAGCGAAATTGGCAGAATTGTCCGCAAAATCATTTGCCCATAAAGAATCAATATCTTGTTCCTGCCACATAGTTGTAGCATTGGCTCGTTGAGGGCCTGTTTCATCATAGCCTACGCCGACATATAAGAGGTCAACGCAATTGGTAATGCCGTTATTATTAGCATCTCCAGGCCATAATTTGCTTTGGGCCATTAATACACTCGAAGAAATAAGTATACATAAAATTAAGGGTGTCAATCTGTTGTAAAAATAGTGCATCGATAATAGGATTTTGTTTTAGGACTAAAATTATATTCCAAAAGTAACCGATGTAAACACATTTGGCAATTACAAATATTTTCGTTTTCCAATAAATTATATATTATCTTTCCTACTATACTAAAACCTTAGAAATCATTATATAGCTGAATATCAAACACTTATCGAATTACATATTATAATTATTTATATATGTATAGGGTTAATTTCCGAGAATCGTGACTATAACAAGGTGTTTTTGTGCATATTTTTAAGATAATATTATGTTAAATTCTAAACTGATAAGGGTTTTAGCTTCTTTAAAACCGTCGGAACTACCTAGATTACAAGAATTTGTGGAGTCTCCCTACTTCAATAAAAAGGAGTCGCTTAGACTCTTATGCATATATCTTTGTGGGATTTATCCACAATTTGATGCTTTGAATGTTGAGAAAAGAAAAGTTTTTAACAATGTATTTCCAATGAGTAAATACAATGAAAAGCAGCTGGGTTATTTGCAGAGTGATTTGATAAGATTAATTCTACAATTTTTCAAAGTAGAAAGAATACAAGCTAAAGAATATAGTACTTCCATGATGTCAATCTTATCAGAACGCAGTCTTAAAAGCCTATACCATAAGGAGGTAAAACAACTAAAAACCAATTTATCGCAAATAACAGGCAAGGGAACTGACCATTACTGGATGTCTTTTAAGCTTTACGACAAAGAAGATAGATTATTTATCGCAAAAAATGAGCGTAAAGACGATATGAGTGCGCACCATGCTAGCATGAACCTTGATCTTTTTTATGTCTGCAGAAAGCTTCAGTACTATACCGTATTATTAAATCGTAGATCTATACTTAGCAAAGAGATAACAATTCCGAATATGGATTTTATCCTAGAGTATGCTAAAAATAATTTTGATGATGTTCCTATAATCAATGCATATTGCGAAGTAATTATGATGCAGACAAAAGAAGTATCCTTACCCCACTTCTATCAATTACAAGAAATAATTCAAAAACACAACGAAGCGTTTTCTAAAAAAGAAATAGCTGAAATATACGAAGAAGCCATTAATTATTGTATTCAACGTATCTCGTATGATCAGGTATTTTACATTAATGAAGCATTAAAACTGTATATGGTATTTCTCGATTCAGGAAATATGTATCAAAATGGATTTTTATCCCATTGGAAATTCAAAAATATCATAAAACTTGGACTTCTATTGGACAGATTTGAATTTGTAGAAACATTTATCCTTAGTTATATTGACAAAATAGAATCACACCATAAAGTAAAAGCATTAAACTACAATTTTGCAGAGTTGTACTTTGCCATGGAAAACTACGATCAAGCCCAAGAGTATCTAAGTAAAGTTTTCTTCAATGATCTTGAACTAGCTTATAATCTAGGTAGTAGGATGATGCTTATCAAAATTTACTATCACAAAGATGAAATGGACGCTCTACTTTCTCAGATTGCAGCATTTACTATTTTCTTGAAAAGATCGAAAAATATTCTAAATACTAAGAAAAAGATTTACCTTAATTTTTGCGACATCTTAAATAAGATATTGAGGCAAAATCCTAAGCACTATACTAAAATCAAACTAGAAATCAAAAACACTAAATTGCTTACCGCTACAAATTGGTTACTTAATGTGTATCACGAAAAATTGCCTTCTGAATTAATCCAAAAATAATAGATTGATATAAAAATGGAACTTTTCAATAATCAACAGGTTGATATAAATCTACTCCCACAAATGTCAGCGGTAGAATTATTCAAGCCGCAGAAATCATACTTGAGCTTATCCGTCATCAAGAGTATTTTCTTTTGGCTTATAATGTGGGGATTTTTTGCTCTTGGAGTCAGCGAAGCAAGAGAGGAATATTATGAATGGATACCTTACGCACGTTTTATATTTTATCCATTCGCTATGCTTTCCATTATTATAAATATAATTAGTTATTTCAAAAGGGGACATGCGCTTCGAGCACATGATATCATCTATACTCAAGGTGTTGTTTTTACTAACACTACTACCATCTCATTCAATAGAGTTCAGCACTGTGAAATATCGCAAGGTCCGCTTGATCAAGTTTTCGATTTATACACTTTAAAAGTTTTCACTGCTGGTGGACAAAGTAGCGATCTAGAAATCCCAGGTTTATCCAAGGATGTGGCCAACAATCTAAAAGAATATATAGTAAAAGCGACGTCTAAAAAAATGGCAATCGGTGAGGAAGAATAATAGCATAGATTACTTATTTACTCCGCAGAAGCAGTCTCCAGTGGCTATTCTACTTATACTATATAAGTTCCTTACGCAGGTATTGAAAAGTGCATTTCCTGTTGTATTAATTATATTCTTCAATCCAAATAAGTCGTTTGATGGAATTGAGCTACTTCTATTTATCCTTATAAGTGTGGCGAGTACAGTACTGTCTATTGCAGCGTATTATAAATTTGAATATTTCATTCAAAATGATGAAATAATTATCCAAAAAGGAATAATAAAGAAAATAAATCTTGATGTACCTTTTGATCGTATCCAAGCTATCAATACTAATCAAACATTTTTACATAGAATATTTAATGTAGCAAGTCTAGAAATAGATACTGCAGGTTCAAAAAATAACGAAATAAAAATTGATGCCATCAGTTTAGACAGAGCAGAAGCGTTAAAAGATTATATCCTCAAACAAAAAGAACAATTGTCCCCTCTTTTATCTGTTGATCAAATAGTAGTCAAAGAGGAAGATAATGTTTTAATGAAGCTCGACTTCTTAGCTTTATTAAAAGTTGGCATAGGACAAAACCATATGCGTTCAATAGCTATCATAACCTTTTTCTTTATTGGTCTATCCCAGTATGCTGATATCCTTATCGATGAACAACAATTATCAGAAGCAGAACAAATATTTAATGATTCTTTTCAAAGCATCGTCCTAATTTTAATCCCTACTTTAATCATCGCTTCCTTAGTGTTAACTTTATCGAGAACAGTATTGAAGTATTACGATTTAAGATTTATACATACACCTCAAGGGTATAAACTAGTAAGTGGACTATTTACAAGAAATGAGAAGCAAGCTGCTTTGCCTAAAATCCAACTCGTTGGATGGCACACAAATCCATTGAAACGTATATTTTCAATGTTTGAATTAAATCTTTCTCAGGCTTTTAGCACCAATATGGTACGTGCACAAACCATGCAGATTCCTGGTGTCTATAGAGACCAATTGCAGCTGGTATGTAATAGTTATTTTCCTATAGAGAATAGGGTGGATATGATACGTCATAGAGTGAGTCCACGACTTATGATAAGGACGTTTTCATTCTATGTCATTCCTTTATTATTAATAGCATCATCAAAAATTATAATTCCCGAAATCCCTATAGATTGGTGGGTACTAATAGCAAGTTTACTTTTTAGTATCACTTATACCTATGTATCTTGGCGAAAGTGGAATATACAAGTCGGCGCTAATGGTCTACTCGTACAGCGAGGATTCTTAAAAATAACTTTTCTATTATTGCAGTGGAATAAAATCCAGGGCTTACGAATTCGCCAGAGTATTTTTCAAAAAAATCGCTCCTTGGCAGACCTACATTTATTTACGGCAGCTGGCATAGTAAAATTACCTTACCTAAAGCAAGAGGTCGCCGAAGAACTCCGCGATTACATTCTATATTATGTAGAGACTGATAATGAACCTTGGATGTAGATAGTTTATCGCAAACTTAGGGGCATTCATAAGTAAGAGCACATCACCACAGCGTAGCCCGTCCCGATTTTCGGGAGTGAAATATTTATAGCCCTGGCTTGAAAACCCAGGATTATCATCAGAGTCAGATCCAATTTGGCGTCATTTTTTGAAAAAAATCATGACATATTGCCATCAAGAATCACCCCGATTTTAGCGAAAAATTTAGAAAATTGAGTAATCCAAACCCTTAAATTTCGATTATCTTCTTATGGTTGTAAAGGTTACTCTTCTTGTGAATATCCCAAACTTAAACTATAGAATTATCGTATGCGATTTTTATAAGTCCTGCGATATTGCTGACGTTCAATTTACGCATGATATTTTTTCGATGCACACTTACCGTCTGATCAGAGATAAATAACTCCTGAGCAATTTCCTTATTACTAAAAGCTTGAGAAATCAATTTTAAGATTTCTATTTCCCGCTTGGTGAGATTGTATTTTTGAATAAATTTATCTTCAAACTTGCTCTTCTCTTTATCTGCCATAAAAGTAGTCCCATTAGCACGAGCACCTACTAGCTGCACACCTACACCAATATAAGTTTTACCTTTTAACACTTCATCTATAGCGTTGATTAACTCGTATGGATCAGAATTTTTCAGAATATATCCATCAACACCAGCTTTGAAAGCAGACTTCACAAGCTTAGCCTCATCATACATGGTGAGTGCCAATATTTTCATGTCGCCGTAGCTATCTCTTATGGTAGCTAATACATCTAGTCCATCAGCCTCTGGCATATTGAGATCAAGCAATAATAAATCAGGGTAAGTTCTTTTCAGAATAGGGAGTAAATCTCTACCATTTTCTGCTTCACCGATAATTTGAAATTCAAATTTATCATTTCTTCTGAGAATGTTTTTTAGACCTTCTGTAAAAAGCTGGTGGTCATCTGCTATTACGGTTCTTATCACGTGTGTGGTGTTTATGGTAAAATTTATTCAAATACGACTTCATTTTGGAAATCATATACATGCATATATGCAAACCAAGTGCCACAGGTATTTAAGGCTGACTGAATAAAAGTCACACATAACCTAGGCATCGAGATGCAATTAATAAAACCATGAAACTTGCTAGCTGAAAATCTTGTACGTGGGATAACGCCAAGACAGAGGTTCACCCTCCACAGGTAATCGGTTTGATATGTTCATGATTTTTATAAAGGACTATATTTCTATAATCTAGTCCAAATTAGGATTAATATTCCAGACATGAAAGAATACCGCCATGCAATTTATACCATAAAAGGTATAGAATAAGAGTCTACATATATTAAATTATTGTATATAAATAATTCTTTACTTGTAATAAACTTTAGCTCAGCGATTTTTAAAATTTAATTTTTTTTAACTAAGATTTTTATATTGTATAATACTGAATTTTTCTTTTTTCACTTTTATTCTTACAAATAAAAAGCAGCATTTTTTACAATAAATTTACGCGAATTTGCCATTTGTCAACATCGATATACCACAAAGTAGGTAGTCGCTTCTCTATTCATGCTGGCGTTGAATGACAAATTTTATTGCTGGAGAATCTATCCACGATTAAGCGCCAATATCTACGGCAACAAATTATAATTTTATAGCAAGTTTCATACCTTGCTCTATTGCATACTTAGCATCTAATTCTTTGGCCTCGTGCGCGCCACCTATTATATGCACATTTTGCCCAGTTGATTGAAGCGTCTCATACAGTTTACGTACAGAAACTTGTCCTGCACAGATTACGATGGTATCTACCTCCAGTATTTGATCCTCCCCTTCCCGGCTGATATGCAAACCTTGATCATCTATCTTTTTATAGGTCACTTTGTTTATAAGGCTAACTTCTTTTTTCTTCATGCTGAGTCTGTGTATCCAGCCTGTCGTCTTACCGAGACCGGCACCCATTTTACCCTTAGAGCGCTGAAGCATATAGATATTACGCTGTGGCGGTTCATTCTGTTCAGGTACCAATCCTCCCGCTGTGCTTAGCGTCTGATCTATTCCCCACTCCTTGCTAAAGTGCTCGACTGTAGGCAACGATTCTGTAGTTAGATATTCCGCCACATCAAATCCTATCCCCCCTGCTCCTATTAGGGCTACCGACTTTCCAACAGGTTTTTTATCCTTCAGTACATCAACGTAGCTCAGTACTTTTGGATGATCTATTCCATCTATCTTCAATTTCCTCGGCGCTACTCCCGTTGCCAAAACGATTTCATCATAGCCTGCAGCTTCTAAGTACTTTGCATCCACTGGAGCGCTAAGCTTTACATTTACTTTGTTTTCCCTTAGTTGATAATTGAAATATCTAATCGTCTCGTGAAATTCTTCTTTTCCAGGAATCTCTTTTGCCATGTTGAACTGTCCACCGATTTCCGTATTTGCCTCATAGAGGGTCACCACATGCCCACGTTGACCAGCATATATGGCACAAGCAATACCCGCAGGGCCAGCCCCGACGATCGCTATATTCTTCTTTATCGTAGCAGGCGACATTTCATATTCCGTTTCATGGCATGCCATCGGATTCACTAGACAGCTTGCAATTTTTCTTTCGAAAGCATGATCTAGACATGCTTGATTACAAGCGATACATGTATTTATCGCCATCGGTTTACCCTGCATAGCTTTCAACACAAAGTCTGGATCTGCCAACAGCGGACGCGCCATCGAAACCATATTAGCATGTCCATTTGCCAATATATTTTCTCCTATTTCTGGCGTATTTATTCTATTGGTAGTGATCAGCGGAATATTTACTTTCCCCATTAAGCGCTTGGTTACCCAACTAAATCCTCCCCTCGGTACCATCGTCGCTATAGTAGGCACTCGTGCTTCATGCCAGCCAATGCCAGTATTTATAATCGTTGCGCCGGCAGCCTCTATGGCTTTAGCCAATTGTACTACCTCCTCCCATGTGCTTCCATCCTCTACCAAATCCAACATAGATAAGCGATAGATAATAATAAACTCCTTTCCTACTGCCTCACGTATAGCTTTCACAATTTCTAGTGGAAACCGAATTCTGTTCTCATAACTACCACCCCATTCATCATCTCGCTTGTTCGTCTTCGTGACTATGAACTGATTTATCAAGTAGCCCTCCGAGCCCATTATCTCCACGCCATCATAACCAGCCTCCTTACTCAGCGCTGCACATTTAGCAAAATCTGCGATTGTATTATTTATTCCTTTTTGCGTCAACTTCCACGGCTTGAAGGGATTTATCACTGACTTTATTGATGATGGTGCCACCGTGAATGGATGATAACCATACCGCCCACTATGCAAAATTTGCATACATATTTTACCTTCTTCCGCGTGTACTGCTTCCGTTATTAGGCGATGCTTTTTTACCTCTCGCTGCGAAGAAAGCTTGGCAGCAAATGGACCAACCCAGCCTGCCTTGTTTGGGGAAATACCTCCAGTCACTATCAGGCCTACTCCCCCTTTCGCACGCAGCGCAAAGTATTTAGCCAGACGCTCGAAGCCACCCTTTTCCTCTTCAAGCCCCGTATGCATGGAACCCATCAGCACCCTATTCTTAAGCGTAGTAAATCCTAAATCTAATGGTGAGAATAAGGTTGGGTATTGTTGTGACATATAAATCTATTTATTTATTATGGTCTAAAGCTAGTAAATATTTTGGGGATATGCCGTATCCAGAAAAAGGATCGGCAACGAGTCATCCGCTATATCCGATCCCGAGAAAAATTCGGCATCGGATGCCGCTTCTACCTCTTATCTCTACGCGCTCCGCTTATCGAGCTCCACCTGATCGGTTACGCGACGGCAACCATACTATAAAAGGCAGAGATCGGTTTATCTCTATTTCAAACCATTTTTACTGATCCTATTTAATAAATATACTTGCATAATTTTTGCAATCTCTACAATCATCATCGACTACTTTGAAAGAATAATTTTTAAAAATTTCTTATTAAAGTGTGTAGCGTATTTTCTAAGTTTTTTATTGGACATAAAAATTTTTATGTACTTACGCTATGCATGAGGCTATTACAAAAAAATTTTTTGAAAATGAATTACTTGTAAGTATTTGTGAATCAAAGGATTCAAACCTTGTAATTTTAAAGCTGCTCTTGCTCACATTCATATAACTGTTCTGATTTGCAAAAACCACAGTCAGCTAGTACGTTCAACTCTTTTTTGACTAGATTCGTTTGTGCTTGCTTAGCCATTCCTGCCAAGGTGTTTGTGTCTGGCTTATTGGTAACCTCTCTAGCTACAATTAATTTGCTTTGTCCAGTTGTAGCTATTTGACCATTATATCCAACTATTGAACCTTCTCTAAACCTTGCTATTCGTCGGCTGTCAGGATAACTAAGTGATATTTACTCATCATCACTTGCTTCAATTCGCTTCAATATATCTTTATCCTTAGCTAAGTTACCTTTAAGCTTCTTTAGCTTTTCCAACTTTTCTATCTCATCAGGATTTGTAAACTGGTCTTTTTTAAAACCTTTATCATCAGCTTGTTTGACTCCATTCTCATTGTCGAACTTATCAGCTTGATCTAGTTCGCTTAAGTATTGCTCAATTTGCTTCTCTGCTCTGGCTATAAGTTGATCGAGTTTCTTTTTATTGAAATTTTGCAGTTTTGAATTCTGACCATGTAGTCTCGTACCGTCAACACCTATCGTTTCTTCATGTGTGAAAACACCTTTTTTGCGCAAAAACAACATTAAATAATCAAATATTTTTTTGAAGCCTCCTGTATTTAATCTGCGAAATTCAGAAATGGTCTTGTGCGATGGGCTAAGTTCATTGATAAGCCATTTTATCTCAAGGTTTACTTTGCAAGCCTTTGCCAAACGCCGACTTGATCTGATATTATTGTAATAACCGTATAAGTATAGCTTTACCAGGCTGCTAGTCGAATAGGAATTTCTACCCATAGACTTAGATTCTCTTATCGTAAATCCTAAGTCCTCCAAATCCATGGAATCAACAAATGCATCATAAAAATAAACTTCACTATCTTCTTCAATTGCCTCTGCAAGGCAAAACATCCTATACTGGTTACGAACCGTTCCTTTTATCTCTCCCATAGTATTAAAAGTATCCTATGTCAAAATACAAAATTTCAAGGAGATAGCTAGCGTTTTTTTAACCTTATTATAGCAGAATTTAGTAGTCTTAAAATTGCACTTTCGTAACAGCCTCGCGTGAAGGATAGTAAGCAGCCGCCCTTCTTAGGGGGGAGTCCGCGTCTAGCTAGGTGAGCAAGCCTAGGACCAAAACGAAGTGGAGTGCTGAATAGCCTGACCCAAGCGACGCCTTTTCGGCGGAGAGAGGGACACGCCCAAAGAAAAAAAACCGTAACTCAAATAAAATTCAAGTTACGATCTGTAAATATGTCTATCTCTAAATAAACCTTATTGGATGTAGATCGACTTACCATACTTAGTGTCGTTGATAGCAAGGATCTGAAATAAATATGTTTCTATATTAGTTAATGATTTTGCAGAAATACGCAATTGAATAATTTCATTGTTCCGTGGCGCAACATCGGGGGTAGATAAATATAAACTATAGAATAGATAGTGGCTAAACCGCTGAAAGATAGTAGGCTGATCTGAAAGAGTATAGTAATTAGTATAGCTATACGTTGTACTGGCTAAATAACAACTACCGACACAGAGTAACAGAAGTAGAAATCTACGCATTTTGGTTATATATTCATTGATCAGTTTAGAAGAATGCTAAATGCAAAAATCTAAATCTAAATCTATCGAGTAGAAATAATAATGCGGTAGATGGGAAAAATATTGGGCTTTTTGTTGTTAGTAGAAGCGAACATACGAAAAAACGCTTATAAATTCATCAAGAAAACACTAAAAAGGTTACGTACAAAAAACTAACCCCCTGCTAAGACGAGATCATCGAATAAGCAGGGGGTGAAAAATAAATTTTAATATAAAAATTCGGCTAAGAAGAACCGAACTTCTGAAGCTTGTACTTGGCTTTAAGCACCTCGAATCTTCTATCGACAGATGCTTTGGTAAACTGCTTACGTGAACGTAGCTCCTTATTAATACCAATGTTCTGGTGCTTCCTCTTGTATCTCTTGAGTGCACGGTCGATAGATTCGCCTTCTTTTACTTCAATTATAATCATGTATAAGTCTTTTGAAAAATTTTATTATGCTTCTGCGTTACTAGGAGCGCTGGATTCTTGCCATTTTTTACCATCCCAGCATCCCAACCATGTTACGTCCTTACCATTTTGTTTGTAAGCACTAAAAGCCATGACTGCTTCGTTTTTCTTTACTCTTTTTATAGTAATATTCTGCTGTCCGTTTCTAACGTTAAAGTAATATACTCCTTTAGCGTACTTGAAGTTCTTATTCCTCATTCTCCTATTTTATTTATTTATTAAAAATATAATACACACCAACCAAAACGATTGTTCTCAAAAGAACATATACTAGGCGTAATATATTTTGTAGATAAGTCTGAATATCAAAGATTTAAGACAATTTTACTCAGAAAGATGTTTCAATTATTGGACACATTTGTTTTTACGAAAAGCCGATAGGAACACTTTTGAAACTAACGTTATAAACTACTTTTCTAAAATGGATTGCAAATATACGATTTTTTTGGTAAAAAATGCCAATTTTTCAACTAATAAACATACAAATTAGCATCTTAGCAGCCGACACATTTGGATAATATCTCAACAAATAAGCTTCAAAGTATAGTAATCCTAATTTTGACGACGTTAAAGCCTTAGGTATACCAATCATAAAGAGAAATTTATCGAAATACAGGTTCAATTTGTACTCTACCTCTAGGCAGTCAATCTTAAGATCTTGTTGGCTTGTAGCATTTGCTGCAATGCTAATACAAAGTCATGCCCAAGAGGTAGACAGTTTCGTAGATACATGCTATATAAATACGACTAACTTTTTTGTTATCAAGGATAATATAATAGTTCCAAATAGTATTGTGATTCGCGAATCCCTGACTGGTAAGCATATAAGCTTTAATCTTGCAGGAGATACTCTCCTGCTAGACTCCGTATTGGCCAATGGGGACATAGTATGTATTCAGCTAAGAACCATTTCAGCACCTTTGTTTAAAAAACAACAGCTATTAGATACTGCTGTGATTGCCAAGAGTCCAAATCAATTTTACTATCAAGAATCTATCTCGGATGATAAAAGTAGTGGGTTTAATAGTGGCAATGGCTTGAACTATTCAGGCAGTTTTGCTAGGGGCTTCAGCATTGGCAATCGACAAGATTTGGTCTTAAGTTCTGATTTGGACCTTCAGTTGAATGGAAAAATTGGCGATGAAATAGATATTCTTGCTGCTATATCCGATCAGAATATTCCACTACAACCTGAAGGTAATACACAGCAATTAAGGGAATTTGATAAAGTGTTTATCCAATTAAGTAAAGACGAGCATCGTCTGCTGGTTGGTGATTACGAGATAAGCTCAGATACCAGTTACTTTTTGGATTATTATAAAAAGTGGCAAGGATTGCTTTACGACGATAAGTTTACATTGAGTAACGACGCCACGCTTACTACATCTGCTGCTGCTGCCATATCTCGCGGAAAATACAATAGAAATATGATTGCCGTGCAAGAAGGAAACCAAGGTCCATACAGGCTTACGGGTGCGGAAGGAGAAAACTTCATTATCATTATTGCTTCTACAGAGCGAGTTTATTTGGATGGTATATTACTGGTGAGAGGAATTGAAAAAGATTATGTGATAGACTACAACACGGCTGAAATCACCTTTACACCCAATCTATTAATCACCAAAGATGTACGAATCACTGTTGATTTTGAGTACAACAATCAAAATTATTTACGCAGCGGACTTCGACTAAGCGCTGCATACCAAAAAAATAAATCAAAACTCTACGCTACCTATTATAATGAACAAGATAGTAGAAATACAAGTGGAAGCAGTGCTGTTGGAATAAATCAAAAGCAGCAACTCTCTCTTATAGGGGACAATTTGGACAATGCATTTGGTTCGAGCATTCAGGCTTTTGAAGAGAACGATTTGAATCCTATAACCTACATGCTGATAGATACTTCTGTCAACAATATTATGTATGATAGTGTCTTGGTATTTTCCTCCGCAACTGTACCAGATCTTTCTACTGCACAGTTTTCATTTGTAGGTGCAGGTCAGGGAAATTACATTCTTGTTCCAGGCTCAAACAACGGCACCATATTCCAGTGGGTGGCTCCCGTAGATAATATTTCACAAGGAACTCATGAACCCATTATTCGATTAAGTGCCCCAAAGAAAACGAGTATGCTGACGCTGGGTGGCTATCATCAAATTAATAAAAAATGGGCTATAGAATCAGAGTTGGCGACAAGTAACCAAGATGAAAATAGATTTTCTGAATTGAACAATCAGGACAATATTGGCCTTGCACTTTTCTCTGCATTAAACTATCAGGATGATGGCCTGTCAAATAACCTCAAACTTGGAGCAGGCATATCTTATGAATATATCCAAGAAGATTTTGCTATCATCAATCCATTTAGAAATGCAGATTTCTTCTGGGACTGGAATTTAAAGCCCAACACTGAAATTAAAGAGCAACACTTCGTGAATGGGTTTGTGGAATTGCAAAAGGATGATTTTTTAAAGGTAAAGCTCAATTCTGCATTTTTAGATAATGCATCTGGCATTCAAGGATTTAAACAAAATGCGGATTTATACTACAGTCATAAGGGCTTTACTTTGCTTTCCAAACCATCCTTGCTAAAATCAAGAACTACATCTCAAAAGAGTACTTTTTGGAGACCCAATTTTGATGCTTTTCAACGTATTGGTAAATCTGGTCCCACAGTTGGCTTTCGAACTATTATTGAACATAACGAACGTCGACTTTCCAACGACTCTTTGGCCTTAGAAAGCATCTACTTCAAGCGATATGAGACTTATATAGAAAATGATCCAAGCAAAATATTGCATGTTAAACTATTACTAGCTAAACGCATAGATAAGTTGCCTCAAGGAAAAGACTTTGCTCTTTCTACCACGGCAGATGAGCTGAATCTTCGAGGGCACTGGAGAGCCAATACTTCTCAAAATCTAACATGGAATTTTACTGCAAGAAATCTAAAAGTAAATAACCCTACCCTATCAGATCAGTTAGATTTACAAACTTATCTTGGTAAATTGAGCTATTCATTCCAAGTGTTGAAAGGTGTGCTGAGATCTACTACGGCTTATGAACTAGGGAGTGGTCAAGAAAATAAACGCTCTTATATCTATATAGAAGTGGAGCCAGGTAAAGGTATCTTTCAGTGGATTGATTATAACCAAGACGGGGTGCAGCAAATAGAAGAATTTGAAGTCGCACCTAATATTGATCAAGCCACATTTATAAGGGTCGAACGCCCTACGCTGGAGTTTATAAAAACACAAAACGTGCTGCTAAATCAAAATTTGCAACTAGGCTTAAAACCAATCTGGTTTGACAAAATGGGCATTAAAAAACTGGTGAGCCGATTCTCAACCACAACAAATGTGCAGATAAGCAGAAAGAATGAGCAGCTTGAAAATTTTGATTTTTGGAATCCGTTTAATTTATCCATTGATCAAGAAGGCACCGTTTCTGCACAATCCTTAATTAGAAATAACCTCTATTTTAATCGTGGAAACCCAAACTTTGACATTTACATAGGCAGGTCGAATGTATTTTCTGCACAATCATTAGATATAGGAATTCTAAAAAATGAACAGATTGAAAATTACGGGCACTATCAAGTAAAATTACAATCGTGGATGAGCCATACTTTTGACGTATTTCTAGGTAAGAGATCAAATGATGCAAGTATATTTCAACAAAGGAATTTTAAGATTGATTTTCAACGTTTTAATCCTGCCTTACATTTTTTGTTATCGAATGCATTCAATGCGACTATTCAGTACCGCAGGGAGCAACAACAAAATAAAATAGGACTAGAGCAGATGCTAACTCAAAATCAGTTTAATTTTACGCTTGGTTATCAGAGTACCAATGCCCAATCAATAGACATGAGTCTAACCTATTCAGAAATTAAATTTATTGGCCAAATTAACAACCCTGTGTCATTTACTATGTTAGATGGATTACAAGACGGCAAGAACCTAGAGTGGCAGTTTAGTGCGAACCAGCAGGTAGCCAAAAATCTTCAGCTGATCATCAACTATAATGGAAGGAAAGCAGGAGATTTAGCGGTTGTTCATTTTGGAAATCTGCAGCTTAAAGCAACTTTTTGACGGCTAGAACACGGTATTGGTCTATAAGTCATCAATATTCTAGAGTCTCAAGCTTAGAATGAGTATATTTGTTAGCAAAATAAAAATTCATATATGAAAATCTATCTCCTCCCTTTCGTCTTATTTTTCAGCTGTTTTCAAGTACTTACGGCCCAGAATAATAATTTTTGGCAAGAGACTTCCGAACAAATTATTCCGAGTAGGAAAAGTCCGAAGGTGCTACAACAGCCAAAAGCTGAAAGGTACTTTAAGTTGGATATGACTAGACTTAAACAAGTGCTCAAGAAAGCACCTATGGAGTATACAAATCCTGCCAAAGGTTTGGTTATAGCTTTCCCACTTGATGATGGTAGTATAGAGAATTTTGTAATTTCAGAGTCTCCTGTCATGGCTCCTAAATTGGCAGCTAAGTATCCTAATATAAAGTCATATAGCGGACAAGGTTTGGATAATCCATTACTCAGTATTCGCTTCGATTACACTCCTCTAGGATTTCATGGTTCTATACATACCCCTAAGGGGAAAGTCTACATCGATCCGTTTACAGAAGGGAAAGGTGACTTTTGTGTAGTATACAACACAAATAATATGAGTGAAGTCACACCTGCTTTCTTACCAGATTTGGGATGTGGTGTATCAGCAGAACATTTTGCAGAATATGAAACAGAGGAGAAACTTACGGAACAAGCGCTAACGCAATTGAGAGCTGCTCAAGCGCCAGTCAATGTTAAGATATATCGTTTAGCACTTGCATGTACAGGAGAATATGGTCGAACAAAAGGTGGATCATTAGAATCCGTTAACGCATCTTATGTCACCGCTATAAACCGTGTCAATCAAGTTTTTGAGCTTGAAGTGGCGGTACGTATGCAATTGATAGAAAATAATGATAGACTTATATTTTTAGACCCTTCTACAGATCCATATAATGAGGCAAACTTAGGGACTGGCTTACTGGGACAAAACTTACCCGCTTTTGTTGGAGCAGGAGTACCTACCAATTCATATGATGTAGGACACGTATTCACTAACGCTTGTACGGATGTAGGGGGTGTTGCTTCAGGTCAAGTATGTACTGATGGCAAAATGAGAGGCGTAACTTGTCATTACTCTCAAAATATAGAAGCAATAGCAGTAGATGTTATGTCTCATGAAATAGGTCATCAATTTTCGTGCGGGCACAGTTGGGATAATTGCCCTTCTAGTGCTGAACAACGTGCTGGCGCTACAGCATATGAGCCCGGAAGTGGATCTACTATTATGTCTTATGCAGGTTCGTGTGGATCTCAAAACATAGTAAATAATGGAGATGATTATTATAATATCGGTACACTAGAATCTTTTATTGGTTATAGTAGAGTAACGGTAGCTAATTGTGGAATAGACGTGCCAAATGGTAATAATGAACCAGAGGTAACAGTACCATATGAAGATGGATTTTATATTCCTGCAAGTACTCCTTTTGAGTTAACTGCTATAGGCTCGGATATAGATGGTGATGCTATTACATACTGCTGGGAACAACATGATGCTGGCGTTACACCATCCGAATTAGGTAATCCGACAGGAAATGCTGCTCTCTTTCGATCTCGTAGACCAACTACTAATCCTACTAGGGCCTTCCCAAGTATTGGAGCAGTATTAGGCAATAGTTTTAATAATACTGAAGTTTTGCCCACTTATGATAGAGACTTGAGCTTTTACTGCACAGTAAGAGACAATGTTGCCAATGGTGGAGGTACCGTATGGGACGATGTTAACTTCAAAGCAGATGGAGATTCTGGACCATTTGTAATTACCTTTCCATCAGGGTTATCAGATATATTATCCGCTGGCGCTTATCAAGAAATCACCTGGAATCCGGCGAATACAGAAAATGCACCAGTCAACTGCAAAACGGTTGATATTATGATCTCTTATGATAATGGTGCAAATTTTGCGGATACTTTAGCAAGAGGAGTTTTAAATGATGGAAGTTTTTTTACAACCATTCCTGAAAGAACTTCAAATAATGCAAGAATTAAGATTAAAGCTTCAGATAATGTCTTCTACGATTTATCCAATACAAGAATTGAAATTTTAGAAGCTACAGAGCCAAACTATATTTTTGGAGTGAATCCAGAATTTCAAGAAGTATGTGCCCCAGCTACTATTAGTCTAGATGTATCTATAGGGTCAGTACTTGATTATGAAGATGCTGTAGAGATAAGTTTTATCGGAGATATTCCTGATTTTATACGAGATATTGAAATCATGGATGAAGATTTAATCCCAGGTGATAAAACTAATATAGTATTAGAGTTGGATGATCCTGGCCAAAATGAAATGGTTACACTTACACTTCAGGCTGTATCTGAAAATGCAGATACAACTTTCCGAACTGTGCAATTTGAAGTATTATCCAATGACTTCTCTTCTCTTTCATTGGATGGTCCATTAGACGGTACTTCTGGATTAGTTGGCCTAGCTGACTTTAGCTGGTCTTCAAATTCTACAGCTATTAGTTTTGATTTTGAATTAGCAACAAACCCGTCTTTCTCAGCTGAAAGCATCATCGATGCCGCTACAAATTTGACTGAAAATAATTATACACTTGATCAAGTTTTAGAACCTACTACACTGTACTACTGGAGAATAGTTCCATATGGACTATGTGGTGCAGGGGAGCCGTCCATACCTTCTGCTTTTCACTCTGCCTCATTATCATGTATAGAAATAGAAGCCGAGGATATACCAATCCAAATTTCAAGTAGCTTTTCGGGTGATTTAATCTCGAAAATTAATGTAGCACAGGATGGAGCTATTACCGATATCAATATCTCTAATATACAAGGTAGCCATAGTGATTTCTCAGACCTTAGCTTTAGTATTGTTTCACCAGCTGGTACTAGAGTAGATTTGGTAAAAAATAAATGCTTTGCTTTGACGGGATCATTTGATATCACATTTGACCAACAATCACCATTTTCATTTGCGTGTCCTCCCAAAAATGTATTTATGCCATTAGAAAATCTAGACGTTCTGATTGGGGAATCGACAGGAGGAATCTGGGAGCTGATTATCAACGATGATAACCCTCAGTATGGTGGTGTTATTTCTACTTGGGCACTAGAATTTTGTTCTAATGTAGCATTAAGTAATCCCCTCTTAGTTAGAAACAGAGCATTTGATATTTCACAGAATTATGAAAAGGTTATAACGAACAGTACTTTAAGAGTAGAAGACGATGATAATGTAGATTGGGAATTAATTTACACATTAGTATCAGAACCAAAGTTTGGACAGCTATTGAACGACGGTGTCCCAGTTAGGACTGGAGATAAGTTTACCCAATTTGATCTTAATAGTCAAGTAATAACTTTTAAGACAGAAGATGTTCCAAATACTTCTGATAACTTTTTCTTCACAGTACAAGATGACAATGGTGGATGGACTGGAACACATATGTTCAATATCAACATCGATGAAAATGTTAGTACTAAGGATTTAATTTCCTTGAATATTGCTGTCCACCCTAACCCAGTAAAGGAGTTGCTTTATGTAAAAACCAATAGTTTATTCTCTCATACTGGTACTATGGAGGTATATAATCTACAGGGCCAGCTCTTGCTCAATCAAAGAATAACTGGTATAGCTCAAGAAAATATTATAACATCAAATTTGAATAGTGGTATATACTTCTTGAAAATACAAGATGAAAACAATACCAGTATTACTAAATTTATAGTAGAGAGATAACGGCTACTGTAAGATAAAAAAGAGCTGCATCATTCATACTGATGTGGCTCTTTTTCGTTTTAGTAAAAGATATAGGCCTAAAACTATTGTTAGTGCCATACAGAAGAGCATCCCATTTTGGAATATTGAGAAGTGACCAACGCTGCCAAATTCTAGCGCTCCAATTGCACCCGTTTGAGTAAATCCAGCCCAGAAATATGGATGTTTTTTTGACTTTGGTACAGTCGAAATGTAGTACATTTTAGCTTCACGCATTGCATCATCTTTCAGCATTCCATTTTTTAAATTTTTATAGTAAGGCACCATTACCTCCTTCGTGGCCACATCGTCTACGCTCCACAGACTGGCTACAAGGCTATTTGTTCCTGTAGCTGCGAAAGAAGTAGCCAAGCCACGTACGCCTTGAGATTCTACTAATTCTCCGTCGCCTGTTTCACAAGCACTTAACACTACTAGATTAGCTGATATTGGAAGACCATATATTTCTCTTGAGTATAATAGTTGTGAGGAGCTATCCCCGAATGCTAGATAAGATTGATATCCCTTATCATGATTAGCCTTTGCATGCGTAGCAAGGTGAATTACATTGAAAGAGTTTTGCGTTACTAAATTTTGAAAATCAATTTTGTCTTCGATAGTATAGTCGTCAGATCCAATTATTTCATATATTTCCTTGACTTCGTTTTTGTTATTTTGTAGTGGAGTAAATTTCATATCTCCTTCTCCAGTGAAAGTAGGACAGCTAGTTAAAATTGCAATGTCGTAATCAATCAGTCCTCTATTTATTGCATTTACTGAATAAGCATATGATACACTCCGTTCCTCTATAAGAAACTTTTTTGTTTTAGGATTCATTAAAACCTCAAGTGGTAAGCTATGCAATTTTTGATCTAAATTGAATATAACACCTGTCAAGTCTGTCAACGCTAAGGGTTCTACTAAAGAACTATATAAAATACTAGCAGGCTTCTCGTATGCATAATAGTTTTTATCAGATACGGATGCATCCAGATGTAAAGAATTCGCCAATCGGCCTATTACACTATTGAGACTATCTTTATCAGGTATTAGATCAGTAACTTGTAATCCCTTACTATTGATAACAAATGCATAGTTATTTTTTACAAAATCATTCCCACTCAAATAATATGAGACATACATACGGCTCATGTTATCCAGCCAATTTTGAATATTAGTTATCTCAAAATTTTCTTCATAACTCAGATAATTGGCTAGCAAAGGAGAGGAATCTGCTAGACTTTTTGTTGCGGCCTGAAATACCTGCTTGAGACTATCTACTTCTTGTATCATCTGCAAGTTCACGCTTGGATTGGTATTCCCATCAAGTTGATTTTCATATTTTGATACGGCTTGACTCCAGGCAATTTTTGCCTGTTTTTCTTGTTCTATAATATCAAGTGGAATAGCACTACTCATAGTTATGTTCTGAAATCCCCTCGCCTCCTTAAGACTATATTGTTTTGTTTTTTCAGTCAGATGGAAAGCTTTTTCTAAATAAACCTTTTCATTATTTCCCTTATATTTCGAAATGTATAAGTAAACCGCAGCAGAAAAATTTGAATATGCATTTTGAAAGAAATACAATCTATCCTCTTTATCTACTATAGACGCCAATATTTGGTCCTGATAATTGATAACCTCGTCAGCTATTTCGATCCCTTTCTCCAAGATACTAGCTTGTTGATTTCGTTGATAAGACACTAAATAATAATTTAACTTAGCAGCATACAATCCCATTTTCAAACTAGAGAACAATAAGTCATTAGCGGCATCTTCATTTCTTAGATCAAAAACAGATTCATACTCTTGTATTAGAGACCACGCACCTTGCAAATCCTCCAACTTTAAGAGAATGAAAACGTGCTGCTGCAATACAGAAAGGTAATTTTTATGCGTTTTCTCGTAAGACTCTAGCAGGATAGATCTTGCGTCTACTAATGCGGATTTAGCCATATTAGTTTGATTTTGGTATGTATATATACTAGCCATGTGCGATAATACTAGTGTTCTATCTTTATTGCTTACCTTATATCTATCTGCCATTGCTAATGACTTCTTAAAATGTGAGAGCGCCAGTGACAAATTCTTTTTTTGAAGATATGCTACACCAAAATTTTTATCTATTAGGATTTCGACCAACTTATTTTCTTTATACTTTTCAGGAAGATCTACCGCCAAGTTGAGTTGCGCAATTGCATCATCTTCTTTTCCATTTTCCAAATAAAAGCCAGCGAGATTTATATAGTATCCAGCAAGCGCATTCACATTCCCCTCGTGCTCTTGCAGATATAACTGTCCGGCTTTTTGTAGATAGCTTTCTGCTTTTGCCATTTGATTTATTTGACCATATATCGACGCAATATTTTCATAGGTGATTGCAAGTGGAGTGGGATTTTCGTTTGCAAATTGTTCTTTTATTGCTATAGACTTATGAAAATAAATTAAACTCTTTTCAAAGTCACCAAGGTATAGATATACCGTGGCCAAGTTATTAGTTGCCTTGCCAACATTAATATCTGTAGGTAAGAAGTTCTCCACCGCGATATCATAAGCAGATTGAAAATATTTAGCCGTCAAGATTAAATTTTCTTGTCGGGCATAACATATTCCCATTTTATTTACAACATTCAGATGCTTAGCTGCAAATTCATCTCCAAGACCCATATAGATAGAATCTGCAATCTTATACTGTAATACAGTTGCTGCTAAGTTGAATTCTTTGAGAAATAAATCCCCTTTTAACTTATAGCAAGCTGCCATCGTACTGTCATGATAGAGCATTTTATTTGCAATAATTTTTGCTAGGCTATCTCCACAAGCTTCATATGCTTTGGATTTATATGCGTCCTCGGCATTTATATAATCCTGATGATCCTGAGCGATAATTGAGGCAGGTAGGATTAGAACCCATACCCAAAGAAAGTGGTAGCTATCTATTTTCATTCTATTAATGTCTGGTTAGTAGGTATTTTTTCTCAAAGTACACTTTTTAGAGGAGTATTTTTTGCGCTCTATACTTATTCTCCGTTTATATTCAGCACCTCTAGTTGCTTTGATATATAGCCGTACTTTGACTGCAATCGTTCTTAATGGAGCCTGCAGTATTCCATATGCTACCTGGCAACTATAAACACATAATACCACTTCTATCCTTTGTCTGTAAAGGTATTATACCCTTTTGCAGCTCAAATACAGCTTATCCAATATCTATATTAGACTTTACTACGATATATTAGACTTTTTCTATAAATTTCGCTTTAGTTAAAAAGACGCTCTTGATCGACAAATTGAAAAGCATTACATTAGGATTCTGGTATTTTATAAGTAGTAAAGTATTTCTGATTAATCTTGCTATACTAGCAGTAGTTCTTTCAATACTTTTCTTTTTGACAAATATATGGATGAAATCTTACACTAAACATGGTAATGCTTTAGAAGTACCAAATTTTATTGGTATGGAT
>ENA-ORXR01000760-ORXR01000760.1-marine-metagenome-genome-assembly--contig:-NODE-760-length-39757-cov-3.617188_pt1 | contig 39757 bp, 40 predicted proteins | sample MGYA00237866_ERZ511479 | MGnify/ENA metagenome assembly ERZ511479
GATCCGCGACTTTCGCGGCATCAGCCCCAAGAGCTTCGACGGGCGGGGCAACTACAGCCTGGGCGTCAAGGAGCAGATCATCTTCCCCGAGATCGAGTATGACAAGGTGGACACCATGCGCGGCATGGACATCACCATCACGACATCGGCAAAGAACGACGACGAGGCACGATCGCTGTTGAAGAAGTTCAATTTTCCGTTCCGGCAATAGGAGGTCTTCGAGATGGCGAAGAAGTCGATGATCGCGCGCGAGACCAAGCGCACCAAGCTGGTTCGGCAGTACGCGAACAAGCGCGAACAGTTGCGTCAGACCCTGGCGTCGGAAGAGGCCACCTTCGAGGTGAAGATGGACGCCTCCAAGGCGCTGCAGAAGCTGCCGCGCGATTCGTCCGCGGCCCGGCAGCGAAACCGCTGTCGCATCACCGGGCGACCGCACGGTTTTTACCGCAAGTTCGGCCTGAGCCGGAACAAGCTGCGTGAAGCGGCCATGCGCGGCGATGTGCCGGGCCTGGTCAAGGCGAGCTGGTAGGAGAATCCTGATATGAGCATGTCTGACCCCATCGCCGACATGCTGACCCGCATCCGCAACGGTCAGCAGGCGAAGAAGGTATCGGTCTCGATGCCCGCCGCACGCATGAAGTCCCGCATCGCCGACGTCCTTCAGGCCGAAGGCTACATCCAGGGTCACGAGACCGCGGATGCCCAGGGCAAGCCCACGTTGACCGTCACGTTGAAGTATTTCGACGGCAAGCCGGTCATCGACACGATCAAGCGCGTCAGCCGTCCGGGCTTGCGCCAGTACGTCGGCCGGGACGACATGCCGACCGTGCTCGGTGGACTGGGCATCGCGGTCGTGTCCACCTCGCACGGCGTCATGACCGGTACCCGCGCCAGCGCGCAGGGGTTCGGCGGCGAAGTCATCTGCACCGTCAGCTGACCGACTCGCTCAAGCGAAGCAACCACGGATTCGAACATGTCACGCGTCGCCAAACAGCCGATCGAGGTGCCCAAGGGTGTCGAGATCACGATCGACGGACAGACCGTCAGTGCCAAGGGTCCCAAGGGCCAGCGCTCGGTCGTCCTGCATGACGATGTCAGCGTCAGCCAGGAGGATGCGGTCCTGGGTGTCGCCTCGCGTCGCGAGAACCAGGGCGCGATCGCCATGGCCGGCACGATGCGGGCACTGGTGAACAACCTGGTGGTCGGCGTGGCCACGGGCTTCGACAAGAAGCTGGAGCTGCGCGGGGTCGGTTACCGCGCCCAGGCACAGGGCCAGGCGCTGAACCTGACGCTGGGTTTCAGCCATCCGGTCGTGCACAAGATCCCGGATGGGGTCACCGTGCAGACGCCGTCCCAGACCGAGGTCATCGTCAGTGGCATCGACAAGCAGGTCGTCGGTCAGGTCGCTGCCGACATCCGCGCCTATCGCCCGCCCGAGCCGTACAAGGGCAAGGGCGTCCGCTACCTCGGCGAGCGCGTCGTGCGCAAGGCCGGCAAAGCCGGCAAGAAGTAGCTGGAAAGAAGCAACTCATGACGAAGATCGCACAGCAACGCCGCCAGGGCCGCATTCGCCGGCACCGTCGGGTCCGCAAGAAGGTCCATGGCACGGCCGCCCGGCCGCGCTTGGCCGTGTTCCGTTCGAACAAGCACATTGCTGTGCAAATCATCAACGATGCAGAAGGCACCACCATTGCCTCGGCATCCTCACTCGAAGCCGACCTTCGTGGCAGCGCAACCGGGAATGCTACGGCTGCTGCACAGGTTGGTTCCCTCATTGCCGAACGAGCCAAAGCTGCTGGCGTTTCCGCGGTGGTGTTCGACCGAGGTGGCAACCGCTACCACGGCCGCATCGCTGCGCTCGCCGACGCTGCCCGTGAAGCTGGACTGGAGTTCTGATGGCCGACGACAGAGGTCGAAACAACGATCGCGGTGGTCGCAATGACCGCGACAACGATGGCTTGCGCGATTCACGCGTGATCAACATCAACCGTGTTGCCAAGGTCGTCAAGGGTGGTCGGCGTTTCTCGTTCACCGCTCTCGTCGTCATCGGCGATGGAAACGGTCGAGTTGGCCTGGGCTACGGCAAAGCAAAAGAAGTTCCCCTGGCAATCCAGAAGGGCACCGAAGAGGCGAAGAACTCGCTGATTCATGTGCCGCTTGCCGGAACCACCATCACCCACACGATCACCGGCCGCCTCGGCGCCGGCCGTGTGCTTCTCAAACCAGCCGCTCCTGGTACCGGCGTTATCGCTGGTGGTGCTGCCCGCGTCATTCTCGAAGAGGCCGGCGTGCAAGATGTGCTGTGCAAGTCGCTCGGTTCGGCCAACCACATCAATGTGGCCCGGGCAACCATCGAGGGTCTCGCAGGGCTAAAGCGCCCCGATGAAATCGCCACGCTACGCGGCCTGGACCCCGAGGAATTCGTTCCAGGTGGTCTGTGGGCGGCGTACCTCGACACCAAAAAGAAGGGCTCGGTCTCGGCTGGGTCCAACGAGGGCTGATCACCATGTCACTTCGCGTCACTCAAACCCGGTCGTCGATCGGCACCAAACCGAAGCAGCGAGGCACCCTGCGTGCTCTCGGCCTGCGCCGGTTGGGCCAGTCGAACGATCTTCCCGACCGACCCGAGATTCGCGGCATGCTCGCCACGGTTCCGCACCTGGTGTCTGTCGAGGAACTCGACGGCAGCGAGCCAGCATCAAAACCAGTAGAGAAATCCACTGAGCAGCCCGCGGCGCAAGCCGAAGCCACAGTGGAAGAAACGGTCGAGGAAGAAGAATGAAGATTCATGACCTCAAGCCCGCCAAGGGTTCGAACAAGCGCCGCAAGCGTGTCGGCCGCGGTATCGGCGCCAACGGCGGCAAGACGGCTGGTCGCGGTAGCAAGGGACAGCGCGCTCGTAACACCGTGCGCGTCGGCTTCGAGGGTGGCCAGATGCCGCTCCTGCAGCGTGTTCCCAAGCTTCGTGGCTTCAACAACCCGTTCCGCGTCGAATACCAGGCCATCAACCTGGACACGATCTCGGAGTCCGGTCTGAGCGAGATTTCCCCCGACACTCTGTATGCCAATGGCCTCATTGGTAAGGGCGCGCTGGTCAAGGTGCTCGGACGTGGCAGTATTTCCGGTGCAGTAACGGTAACGGCTCACGCATTCTCGGCTTCGGCCAAGAGCGCAATCGAGGCAGCTGGTGGCACCGCCACCGAACTTCCTTCGCCCTACCGAGTACGTCCTGCCGCAAACGGTAGCGCACACCAAAACCGCTAGTCAGCATTCGCTGGCCTCGATCGGAGTAAGCACCCCATGCTCAGCACCCTGCGGAATATCGCCAACATCGGTCGAATTCCAGACCTTCGCAACAAGGTTCTCTTCACCTTGGCGATGGTTGTCATCTACCGAATCGGCGCGTTCATCCCGTCGCCCGGCATCAATTTCGATGCCGTGTCGGCTATCCGGGCTCGGGCCGAGAACGAGGGCGGCGGCGTGCTCGATTTCTTGGCGTTGTTCTCGGGTGGCGCGCTCACGCAGATGGCGATCTTCGCGCTCGGCGTGTTTCCGTACATCACGGCTTCGATCATCATGCAGATTCTCGGCATCGTGATCCCGCGTATCGAGCAGTGGCAGAACCAGGGTGCGGTCGGGCAGCGAAAAATCACGCAGTGGACGCGCTATCTCACCATTGCCATCGCCATCGTGCAGGCAACCGGCTTCGCCTTCTTGTTCAACCGCCAGGGCAATGGCTTTGGCACCGGTTCGTCGGGTGAAGCAGGCAACGGGCTCGACCTGTTGCCGAGTTTCACTGCTCCTCGTGTCGGCTTGGTGGTGCTGACCCTCACCGCCGGCACCGCCCTGCTGATGTGGATGGGCGAGCTCATCACGCAAAAGGGTGTCGGCAACGGCATCTCGATCATCATCTTCGCTTCGGTGATGGTGACAATTCCGAACCAGTTCGTCGACGTCTACAACAACGGCGGTGCAGGCTGGATCGCCATCATCTTGGCGCTCTACATCGTGATGCTGGTTGCCATCGTTTTCATCGAGAACGGGCAACGTCGCATTCCGGTGACGTTCTCCAAGCGAGTCGTGGGCCGTAAGCAGTACGGCGGCACGTCGACCTATATCCCGCTCAAGGTCAACCAGAGTGGTGTGATTCCAATCATCTTTGCATCTTCGGTGCTTTATCTCCCGCAGCTGGTTGCCGTGGTTCTGCCTTCCGGCTGGGGCGATTCGGTGCGCACATTCGTCGACGAGCGCCTCGTGAACCCGGCGGATCCGGTGTACCTGATCATCTTTGGTCTGCTGATCATCGGCTTCGCCTACTTCTACACCGCGATCACCTTCGACCCAGTGAAGAAGGCCGATGAACTGCGACGCCAGGGTGGCCATATCGCCCCGCTGCGGCCTGGCCCTGAAACCGAGCGCTACCTGTCCAAGATCCTGAGTCGTATCACCTTCCCGGGTGCTCTCTTCATTGCCATCGTGGCATTGCTGCCTGCAGTTGCACTCGGCTTGGTGTTGCCTGCCGGTAGCACCGGCTTCTTCGGCTTCTCCGGTATATCGATTCTGATCGCCGTGGGTGTTGGTCTTGAGACCATGAAGCAGATCGACAGCCAGTTGATGATGCGTAACTACGAGGGCTTCCTGAAGTAATTCGGGCCGGAGAACAGACTGTGGCATTACATCTTGTAATTTTTGGGCGTCAAGGCGCGGGTAAAGGCACGCAAAGTCAGCGCATCGTCGACACCTATGGTGTGGTTCACGTGTCGACCGGCGACATGCTGCGTGCCGCCATCGCCGCCGAGACCGAGATGGGTTTGGCGGCGCAGAAGATCATGGATGCTGGTGGCCTTGTTGATGACTCGACGATGATCGGCATCGTGTCAGAACGGCTGGCTCAGTCCGACATCGTCGAACGCGGTGTTCTACTCGACGGCTTTCCTCGCACCCCCACCCAGGCCGAAGAACTGGTTCGAATCTTGGGTGATCGCAGTATCGATGCTGCGATAAACCTCGAGGTATCGATCGAAGAGTGCACTGCACGCATGCTCGATCGTGGTCGCGACGACGACACCGAAGAAGCCATTCTCAAGCGGCTCAACCTGTACGAATCACAGACCCGTCCGTTGCTCGAATGGTTCGAGGATCGCGGGTTGTTGCTCGAAGTGCCGGGTATGGGCGCCGAAGACGAGGTTTTCGCTCGAGTGCGAACCGCTCTCGATGCTTCTCTAGCAGGTGACGAGGTTGGAGAAGGAGATAACGGGGAATAAGATAGATGCTTGCGCGCGTTGGCTTCTAGTTGCCGCGCATCGGGATAGTTCCCAGACATCACTGTCAGCCCGGTAATTATCCCCACCCCCGAATGGAAAGTCAGCATCATCGCTACCAAAGAAGACGCAATACTAATGGAAGGCACGGTCACTGAGAGCCTGCCGAATGCCATGTTCCGTGTCGAACTCGACAACGGTCATGAACTGCTCGCACACATCTCCGGCAAGATGCGCATGCACTACATCCGCATCCTTCCCGGCGACAAAGTGCAAGTCGAACTCACCCCCTATGACCTCAAACGAGGCCGCATCACCTACCGCTACAAGTAGCGGCTATCCACCGGTATCCCCTGAAATCAGCAGGCGCTGACCTTCAGGCACCATCACCCTCGATCTCGAACCTGAGTAGTAAATGAAAGTACGACCAAGCGTCAAGAAGATGTGCGACAACTGCCGGGTCATCCGTCGGCACCGCCGCATTCAAGTCATCTGCACGAACCCTCGACACAAGCAACGGCAAGGCTAGATCATGGCACGTATTGCAGGCGTAGATATCCCCCGCGAGAAACGCGTCGTGATTGCGCTCACGTATCTGTTCGGCATCGGCCCGACGACCGCAAAGCAGGTCTTGGCCGCATCCGAAATCGATGAGAACATTCGAGTCCGGGACCTGGGTGATCAAGACATCGCCAAGCTCCGGGCCTACATCGAAGGGAACCTTCGGGTCGAAGGTGACCTTCGCCGTGAAGTCCAACAAGACATCAAGCGCAAGATGGAAATCGGCAGCTACCAGGGTCTGCGGCACCGTCGCGGCCTCCCGGTTCGTGGCCAACGCACCCACACCAACGCTCGGACCCGCAAGGGACCAAAGAAAACCGTTGCGGGCAAGAAAAAGGTGATGAAGTAATGGCGAAGCGTAAAGAGCGCCGGAACGTGCCGTATGGCGTTGTTCACATCAAGAGTTCGTTCAACAACACGATCATTTCGATTACCGATCAGGGCGGCAACGTGATTGCCTGGGCGTCTGCTGGTAGCAGCGGATTCAAGGGTTCACGCAAGAGCACCCCGTTCGCAGCCCAGACCGCAGCCGAATCTGCTGCCCGCAAGGCTATGGAACAAGGCCTACGCAAGGCCGATGTCGAAGTCACCGGTCCGGGTTCGGGCCGCGAGACTGCCATTCGCTCGATCCAGAATCTCGGCATCGAAGTCACTGGAATTAAAGATGTCACGCCGGTGCCACACAACGGTTGCCGCCCACCAAAACGTCGGAGGGGCTGATGTCTCGTTACACCGGTCCAAAAGCGCGAGTAGCGCGCCGTCTCGGCACCAACATCTGGGGCACCAAGGGCGAAGCTGTTGCCCTCGACAAGCGCCCCTACCCGCCAGGCGAGCACGGGCGTACCCGTCGCCGTGGCAACGTTTCCGAATACCTGATTCAGCTGCAAGAAAAGCAGAAAGCTCGCTTTACCTACGGATTGACCGAGCGTCAGTTCCGTAATCTGTACAAAGAAGCGAACCGCAAGCAAGGTGTAACCGGCGAAAACATGCTGCAGTTCTTGGAACTGCGTCTGGACAACGTCGTCTACCGAGTCGGCTGGGCTGCGACCCGTTCGCAAGCCCGCCAGTTCGTGAACCATGGCCACATCGATGTCAATGGCCGTCGGGTCAACATCTGTAGCTATCGCCTGCGTAAAGGTGATGTTGTCACGGTTCGCCCAAAGAGCAAAGACAACCACACGTTCCAGTGGAACAACGACGTCGTTGACCGTCCGGCGCCGGCGTGGATCGACATGGGAGCCGAGGGCTGGCAAGCCACCGTCCGTTCTCGTCCGATCCGCGAACAGATCGATGTTCCCATTCGGGAATCATTGATCGTCGAGTTGTACAGCAAGTAACGCGACTTCTCCTGCGTGACTGCAGGACCAGTCCTCCAACCCTGAGGTGATTAACGGATGCTTGTCATTCAACGACCGACCGTCGATGCCGTCAATGACGAATCGACCAACCGGCAAAAATTTGCGATTGGACCCCTTGAGCCGGGTTTCGGTCACACGCTAGGCAACTCTCTTCGACGCACGTTGTTGTCGTCGATTCCTGGCGCAGCGATTACTCAGATTCGTATCGACGGTGCCTTGCACGAGTTCGACACGCTTCCGGGTATTGCAGAAGATGTCACCGACATCATTCTGAACGTGAAAGATGTGGTGCTCATCAGCCATAGCAATGAACCCGTCGTGGTTCGTCTCGACGTGGCGGGTCCGGCAACGGTGACTGCTGCTGACTTGCAGACGACACCCGAGATCGAGATCTTGAATCCAGACCTGGTCATTGCGACGCTGAACGAAAAGGCTCGCCTGGCGTGTGATCTCACGATCGAGCGCGGTGCCGGATACCTGTCGGCTGCCGACCAGGACACCGGTGGCGCCATTGGCCTCATTCCGGTCGACGCCATCTTCTCGCCTGTTCGTCGAGTCAGCTTCAACGTCGAGGCAGCTCGTGTAGAGCAGTCGACGAACTACGACCGCCTGGTGCTCGACATCCAGACCGACGGTTCGATCTCGCCCCGTGATGCTCTGGCCTCGGCTGGCGCAACACTGCGCAGCATCGTGCAGCTGGTCGAAGAGATGAGCGACGAGCCCGAAGGCCTCGAACTGGCCGAGGCCACGGCGACCGCCAGCGGCTCACCCGACCTCGACCTTCCGATCGAAGATCTCGAATTGTCCGAACGTCCCCGCAACTGTCTCAAGCGTGCTCAGGTCAACACCATTGGCGAGCTGCTCGAGAAGTCGATCGACGACCTGTTGGCCATCACCAACTTCGGTCAGAAGTCACTCGACGAGGTTGCCCAGAAGCTTGACGAGCGTGGACTTTCGCTCGCCACCCGGAGCTGATTCCCCATGCCAGCAACCCCCCGTAAAGGCCGTCGCTTCGGCGGCAGCTCACAACACCAGAAGCTGATGATGGCCAACCTGGTTTCCTCGCTCGTGGCCGCCGGCGCGATCGAGACGACCGAAGCCAAGGCCAAGGCCATGCGACCGATCGCTGAAAAGATGATCACCAAGGCCAAGAAGGGTGGTCTACACAACCACCGCCAGCTCATCCAGTTTCTGAATGACCGCGAGATCGCACAGCAGCTGATCGACGAAGTCGGCCCCCGATATGTGGACCGGCCAGGTGGCTACACCCGCATCCTGAAACTCGGCCCACGCAGCGGCGACAACGCACCCATGGCGCGTATCGAACTGGTCTGAGTCCCCGGGCTCCGCAAGCTACGCCCTTTCGGCATTCGCAACATCCCTCGCACGATGTGCGGGGGATGTTCCGCGTTTGACAGTGAATCTCTGCGGTAGATTCTGAGCCGATGGCTCGGTATCGGTTTGAGGTGATGTACGACGGTGGGCCATTTCGTGGGTTTGCGATCAATGAGGGTGTCCCCACCGTCGGCGGCGAGCTGCGCATGGCGCTCGAGCAGGTGCTGCAGCATGAGGTTCCGATCGTGTGTGCTGGTCGCACCGACGCCGGGGTGCACGCGCTCGGCCAGGTAGTGGCCTTCGACACCGACAAGCCAGTCGACGCAGAGAAGATGCGAACGTCGTTGAACCAGCTGTGCAAGCCCCACATTGTCGTGAACCAGGTCGAGCGGGTGGAGGACGACTTCGATGCACGCTTTTCATGCACCGCCCGTTCGTATCGCTATCGCATTCTGAATCAGCGGTTGGCTGATCCATTCCGCAAGGACCACACCTGGCGGGTCAAGGATCCCCTCGACATCGATCTCATGCAGGCCGCAGGCCAACATCTGCTGGGCTTGCATGACTTCAGCTCGTTCTGTCGCCGTCTCTTTGTCGACGATGTGGCGGAGGAACCACTTGAGAAGTCACGGACCCGTCGAATGCATGCCGTGGAGTGGACGGTCGAAGCTGACAATGAAGTCCATCTCAATATCAGTGCCAACGCGTTTTGTCAGCAGATGGTCCGCTCGATCACGGGACTCTGTGTCGATGTTGGACTGGGTGAAGTGGCGCCCTTTCACATCTTGCCGTCAGATGTGCCCGCGATCCTGGCTGCCAGAGATCGCACGGCAGTGCCCCGTATCGCCCCTCCTCACGGCTTGTACCTCGTGTCGGCGTCCTACTGACGTTTCGAGGGATTTGCGATCACGACCCCCGAACGAACACTGTGTGATCTCGGCCTCGTGTTCCCGGAGACCGAGGTCATGCGCATTCTGCGTCATGCGGTGGCGACAGGCATGGTGAATCGCCGGGATGTGCTGATGCTGCGACGTCGCATCGGCAAGTCGGGCCGAGATGGTGCTGGAGTAATCGGTCGCTGTCTCGACGCTTGGCCCGCATTCGCCGAGTACACCCTCTGCGATTCATGTACGAAGGATTGCAACGCGACCCCAGTGGGTGTGCAGAGACCTTGAGGGCGACGCTGGGTCCGTGAACGGGGTTCTGCACCGATCAGACGAAATAGTCGCTCGGATGGTTCAGAAACGTCGGAGGAAGGCCGAGACGTGGGGGAGACCATCCCGCAGGACTTGTTGGTTGTTGGCGTAGCCGATGCGGACGGTTCCTTCGCATTCGAGGGCGCTGCCGGGCATGAAGAGCACGCCGGTTTCGTCGAGTAGTTGTTTGCAGAAATCGCGAGAGAAGATCTCGAGGTCATAGCGCAGCAGCGCAGTGGTACCTGACTGCGGCTCGACCCAGCTGATGCGAGGTTCGCCCTCGACCCAATCGCCCAGTATTGCTAGGTTGGTGCGTGTGATTGCCTGGCTGCGATCCAGCACCTTGTCGGCGTTCTCGAGAGCGATAGCCGCCAAGAAGTCGTTGATCATGCCGATGCTGATCGTGCTGTAGTCCCGGTGAATCTCGGCCGCATGCAGCAGGTCGACGGGTCCGGCGATCCAGCCGAGTCGAAGCCCAGCGAGCGAGAATGCCTTCGACATGCTGCCGGTGCTGATCCCCTCGGTATAGGTGTCCACCATCGAAGCGGTGGAACCGGTGCCGTGCTGATCGGTTCCGCGGTACACCTCGTCGCAGAGCACGTAGGCATCACAGGACGCAGCTATGTGACCGATGGCGCCGAGCGCGGCGGCATTCATCAGTGCGCCGGTGGGGTTGTTCGGATTGTTGATGGCGATCAGTGACGTGTTCGGGGTCGCCAGTAGCCGCAATTCTTCGAGGTCTGGCTGGTACCCGTTCTCTTCGCGAAGCGAGAGGACCTGAATGTCGGCGCCATAACTTGCGGGGATCGAGTAGTGCTGCTGGTAGGTCGGCTGCACCGAGATGACTCTGTGGCCGGGTTCGACAACGGTTTCGTGCACTAATTTGTTGGCCCCGATAGCGCCGTGGGTGACGAGCACATTTTCGACGGCTACGTCGTCGTAGAGTGCCGCAATGGCTGATCGGAGGCGGTCGGATCCCCGGATCGCTCCGTAGGTAAGCTTCATGCCGAGGATGTCATCGAGTGCGGCGCGCCCAACTCCAGCGAGGTCGAGCATCGCTTCGACAGTCAACGACTCAACGCAGGTTTCGGCCAGGTTGAAATCGCAGTGGTTCTCGAACTCGTTCATCCACTGCTCAACGGCAAACGGCTGGATCTTCATGTGGATAGTTTGGCGTTCTCTGAACCGTTCGGACGAAATAGTCGTCGAAACGGTTCAGAAACGTGGATTAGTCCTGGATGGTGACGGTGGTGGAGGCCGAGCGGCCGAAGACCTCGGGTTCGTAGATCTGTTCGGCGCGGGTTGGGGGCGTGACGAACGTGCCGGGGGTCGTGGCCCGGGCGACGTAGGTGTATTCGTAGGAGCCGGCTCGCAGCCAGGTCGAGAAGGCTTCGGCCCGGTCGTCGCGCAGGTTCTGATGATCGAACCAGCGTGACCACCAGAAGCGATTCGACGATGTGTCGCTGGGATCGACCTGAGGAATCGGCTCGGTGGTTGCCAGCGCGGGGTTCAGGATCTCGAAGCCAGCCGGGATGGGGTCGATGAGCGCAACATGAGTGCGGCGGCTGTCGGCCACCATGGTGAGTCGGACTCGGACCCGAGCGCCTGCCCGAACGGTCCAGGTGCCATCATCGTTGCGCACGACGTCGGCATCGTCGTCGATGGCTTCGTACGAACGCTGCACGACAAAGCCCTGATCGCGGGGTTCGAGCTCGAAGTCGGTCGGTGCATAGCGCAACCCGAGTCGGTAGTAGAGCCGGCCATCGGAGCCGTCGCGTGACAACACGATGTCGGTGTCGCCGACGTCGACGAGTTCGGCCGTGGGTACGACGGTCAGGTTGCGATCGGTCGAGCGGCCTTCGTAGGAATGCTCGAGCGCGTAGGTGTCACCCAGCCAGGCTCGGGCGATGAAGTCGGGATCGATATCCTCGAACGTGTCGAAGTAGGCCGATCCGGCGAGCAGTACGAAGCTGTTCTCTTGCACATTGGTCCAGTGACCCGAGCGACCCCGGGCGGCCAGCAGGCCGTTGAGAGTCTTGAGCACCAGGTCACTGCCGGGCCGCTGTGACACGAGAGCGTCGAGCACGATGGCATCGGTTCGGCGATCCGAATGCAGCAGTACATAGGCCTGTTCTGCGTAGCTGGTGGCAAAGGTGGCGGCATTGGGGGTCTCGGTGACACGGTTGTTCAACAACAGTTCGATCTCGTCGTCGAGCTCGGTGTCAGCGACCACGGGCCACAGCCATGCGGCCACATCGAGTTCGATCTCATCGCCGGCGTCGTTGTACAAGCTGGTTGCCTTGGGCAGGTCTCGGTCACCGGCCAGATTGCGCACGTGAAGTGCATAGGCAGAGATCGATCGCTCGGTCGATTCGCTGTACCACGGTGGGTAGAAATCCTCGATGTTGGCCAGATAGAACTTGGCGTTGGATAGGACCTGCTCGTCGACGGCGTAGCCCTCTTGCTCCGCGATCACGAGCGCGTGCGTTGCCTGAACGGTGTTGTACGGAATGGACTCGCGGCCTCGTTGCCAGTACGGAAACCCGCCGTCGTTGTTCTGCATGCTGGACAGGCGGTCGAGGTCACGGTTGATGACTGATCGCAGTTGTTGCGGCGACGGCAGGTCCTCGGCGTCGAACGCCGTCAAGATGTCGTCGAGCGACGTGATGGCGATGATGCGAGACGCAAACGCATCGCTGCTCTCGTAGCGATATTCACTCAGGTACAGCACGGCGTCGGTCAACGAAGACACTGCGGTAGAGGAAGTGGTCAGCTCGAGGCCGCCGAACTGGGGGAACACATCTCGGGGCTCGCTGAACGGCTGCGAAACACTGCCGCTGTCGATGACCCCATAGGTGGCGAACGCCTCGGCGGTGGCCGGTGTGAACACGGGGAACTCGCCTTCGGCGGCATCTGCGAACGAGCCCGCCGAGGCAGCTATCTGGTAGCGAGCGACGCCTGCTTCGACAGCAGAGACCTCGAACCGGACCTCGACTCGATCGTTGGCCGGCACGATCACCGTAGTGCCGGCTCGCCCGTCGACACTCAGATTGGTAGAGCGGAACGCGACGTCGACAGCGAGATCCTCGTCGGTGACGTTCTGGACGATTACCGGGAACTCGAACACGTCGCCGAAGTTGGCGAAGCGTGGGGGAGTGGGCCGCACGGTGACCGGCAGGCGAGCAGTGATGTTGGACTCACCGGTACCGGCTTCGGTAGCGTCGGCGGTGGCGACGACCATGACCCGGTAGCGGGTCAGATTGTCGGGAAGCGGCACCTCGACGACGGCGCGTCCGTCGGCGTCGGTGGTGACCTCGGGCTCGAACACGGCGAGTGCATCGAAGTTCGTGCGCAACTCGATCGCAGGTTGATCGTTCTGACCACCACCAGCCGATCCCCGGGCGAGCTGAGGAGCCGGAGCTGCGTCGAAGGCGAAGCTGTCAAAGTCTGCACCTGCGGCCGCAGAAGTATCTGCCCCATCGTCCATGGCATCGTCGTCCATCGCTGCTTCGCTCTCGAGGAATGTCTCGCCGCCGGCATCACCGGCATCGACCGGGGGGTCTGCGAGCAAGAGCGTGGTCCGGCCGCGAAATGCCTGGCCCGAGAAACCATCGCGGCGGTAGAACGCCTCTAGCGGGTCCTGTAGCTGGTAGTTGGTCAACGACAGAACGGCTTCGTCGACCACGATGACCGTGAGTTCGGCATCGGCCACCGGCTCGCCATCGGCATCGGTCACGGCCACATCGAGCGCGGTTTCGGCGCCGGGTTCCAGATTGGCCAGTCGGGGAGCGACATCGATGTTCAGTTCACGTTCGTCGGTGGGAACGTTCAACGTGAGCTGTCCGGCCGCGAATGCCGGGCGAGCCGGCAGTGATGGGTCGACCTCGCCGTTGGCCGACCGTGAGGCGGTGCCGACGACCTCGAACTGCAGCCCGATACCCGGGATGTCATCGGAGGTGATCGGAACTCTCACTACGGCCGATCCGGCATCGTCGAACTCGAACGTCTCGGTGCGATCGATGGCGCTACGGGAGATGACGAGCAGCCCGTGGGCGTCGACGAACGGTGATTGCACCAGTATCTCGGCGGTATCGCCCGGCTGGTAGTCCTGACCGTTGGGGACGAGCGTGAGTTCCTCGAGATCGACCTGACGGCTGGTTGGCCGTTCGCCGCCAGCGACCCAGCGAGTGAGCTCGGTCAGGTTGGTCCGACCCTCAGCATCGGTCACGGTGGCAGCCATGCGATAGCGGCCGCCTTCGGATGGACGGAATGTGCAGACCATTGCCTGGTCGGCGCTGGTGACTTCGCAGGCTTCGGCGGGCACCTCGACCTCGGACCAGGAACCTGCTTCGAACTGCCATTCGAGCCGGACCGACTGGACGGTGACCGTCTGGCCGGGCACGGCGGTGCCATCGATATCGGTCACGATCACATCGAGATCGAGCCGCTCGCCGACCTGAACGAATGTACGAGCGCCCTTCAAGCCGACGTAGAGCTCGGCCGGGTGAACGAGCACCGATGTCGAACCGGTGATGGGCTGACGAGTCACGTCGGTCACGGTGGCCGATGCGCTGACGTTCACCGGGCGAGGCTTGCCTTCGGTATCGATGGTGATATCGAGCCCGTGAGCACCAGCTGCGTCGGTGGTGGCGCTGAAGAACTCGTTGGCACCGCCGCCGAATCCGCCCCCGCCGCCGAAGAAGTCGTCTTCGAAGGCGAACTGGTTGAACGAGAACCACCACGGCACCCAGATGCCGAAGGTGTACTCGGGCCAACTCGGCGGCGAGTAGCTGGTGGCGTTGCCGTTGACGCTCCACTCGACCGGCGACGCACCAATGGCGCCGCCCGCGAAATAGTCGGCCTGGGCGTCGACGGTGAAGGGATCACCAGTCAGATAGGGCCCGGCGTTTGCGACTTCTGCGATGACCTCGAAATCAGGGCGACGGAACTCTTGTACCGGCAGCTCGTGCCACGCGTTGGCGTTCCCGGCGCCTCGGAAGGCGTTGGTGCTGAACTGCACACCCGCGCTGCCCAGCGTGATGTCCGCAGGGATCTTGAGTGCGAAGTCGAAACCGCCCTGTGCGCTCAGGTCGACTTCACCCGATCCGATTTCGTTGCCGAATGCATCGTTGGCGATCCAGGTGACCGTGCCGCCGGCAGGCGGCAGGGACAGGTCGGCTGGCACATCGACGTCGGCTTGTCGGACCCAGCCCTTCAGCTGCGCGGTTTCGCCTGGCTTGTACAGGCCGCGATCGTCGAGGATGTACCAGCGAAGCTGATCGTTGCGATCGAAACGCTCGGCCCAGAACTCGCCGATCAACGCAACGTCGCCATTGGACTCGGCCAGCATGCCTCGACTGCGATTGGCGAGATCGACGCGCGCCAGGCCATCGTCATCGGTGGTGGCCGTGCCGCCACCAATGACCTCGACGCGTACTCCGCCGACCGCTTCACCGGTTGCCAGGTCGGTGACCCGGGCAACCGCCTGCTCATTGTCGGTGACGGCGTCCAGAGCAATTTTGGTGTTCTGCACCCATACCGCAAACGGCTCATTGCGGAAGTCGTCGGAATCGCGACGGGTCGGACCAACAACAACCACCAGATGCGAGCTGGTTCCGAGCGCCTCGGACAAATCGATCGCGGCCTCGGCGAAAGTGTTGTCCTGGCCGCCCACCGTGACTCGGAACTCGGAAACGACGGGCCAGTCCAGGCGAGACTCGTCGCGACTGATCTCCCACTGGTTCTCCAGGAAGGTCTGCCAGTCGTTGGTGGGGTCGACCTCGTACACCGTGACATCGAGTTCATCGTTGTTGATCGACGTCACGTTCAAGCGCTCATCATCAACGATGGGATCGAGCGTGATCAGCGAACGGTTCGGCCGGAACAACGCTGGCCGGGCGTCGCCCACCCGAAACTCTTCGGTGACGGCTTCGCCGAGTTCCTGCCCGTAGATGTCGGTCAGGTCTGCGGCAATCGTCACGGTGTAGTCGGTTTGCCCCGCGGTCAGGCCTTGCACCGTGATCTGGTTCCAGCTCACGCTGATCTGCATGCCCGGAATCGCCGGCTCGACGGTGAGTATCTCTGCGGTGAAGATGTCGGTATCGATGGGGTTGGACATCTCGATGCGGAAGGGGCTGGCGGGCCGGCACCCATCGCCGAAGCCGCAGGTGGCATCGATGATCTCGAACGGCCCGTAGGTACGCCCGGAGTGCGTGCTGACATCGGGTGATGTCTCGTGGCCTTCGGCCGAGGGCACATCGGGGCCGATGTCGAGGCGGATCTCTGCATCGGTCGGGAGCGGCTCGACCGGGCGGATGGCGACCCAGCGTCCGGGCAGTGCGTTCTCTGCCAGGCTCGCAATCTGGGTGTCCTCGTTGACCTCGTCGCCGGTTGCAAGCCGGATGGCGATGTCGCTGCCGTCGGCCGATAGATCGACGGCGCCCAAGACGGCTTCGGGATCTACTCGCTGGTCGAACCGGATGAAGAAGATCTGTTCGGTCGCCAGCGAGCTGTTCATGGGCGTGACCGACTCGACCTGAGGGGTGGGCGTCGAGAACTCGAACTCGACCGCGCCCTCGAGTGCGGCGCCGGTGGCCGACTGGGTGCCAGCGGGAATGGACACGACGTAGTTGGTCGCGGCCGGGATGCGGTCGATGGCGTCGCCCTCGTACTCGAAGCGTACGGTTTTCGTACCTAGCCAGATCCAACGACCCGGCATCTCGGGTGTGATCGTGATGGGAATGTCGGCCGCTTCGACTTGCGACACGGTCGACAACGCCACCATGGGTTCGGTGAACGTCACCGAGATGAACGGCGCCAGATCCACGGGGCCTTCGGGTTGGAAGCGCACTACTTCGAGAGGTCCAGAAGTGATTTCGGGTGCTTCGTCATCGACAGGCGGAGGGAACTGCTGGTCGACCGTGGCGCCGGGAACAGGGCGAGGGCGGGTGTCAGGTGGTCGATTGAAGTCGACCTGGTCGTCGGCTTGGGCCTGTAGATCTGGCAGTCGATTCAACAACCGACCGACGTCGTCGGAGTCGAGCGGGTCGCCCGGCACCGTCGTTTCACGATCGGGGACATCACCCTCGTTGCCCTCGGCATTGCCGAGCGTGATGATGACTTCGGTGTCACCGGACTGTCCCCCGAAATCGTCGATGCTCACGGTCACTCCTTGGGTGGCGGTCTCGCTGGCGCCTCCGCCAGATGTTGCTTCGGTGTTCTGGCCGCTGTCGCGCTGATTGTCGGTATTCGGATCTGTATTGGCGCCGGTTTCGGCGTCTGGATCACTGGTGCAGGCGGTGGCGAACAGCGCGAAAATCACGAGCGCAGCAAGAATCATCGGGAGCTTTGACGAAGACTTCATGTACCTCAGACGTCCTGAGCAGGGGAAATAGTTCCCAGAATCTCAGAATTCTCTCATGAATCCACCTCGGGTGGAGGCGTTTGGCAAGGAGGGGCGGAATCCTGGCTTCTGGCTCGTAACCTATTGGGCTGGCCCCATCAGCTTCGGGCTTACTGGTTCTAGGCTCGATTTTCGAGCACAGCGTACGGAGACACCGTGAAGACTTTCACCCCAAAACCAAGCGATATCGAGCGCGAATGGTTCGTCGTCGATGCCGAAGGCCTGATCCTGGGTCGTATGGCCACCGAGGTCGCCCGCGTGCTGCGCGGCAAGCACAAGCCGATCTTCGCACCTCACACCGACACCGGAGATCACGTGATCGTGATCAATGCCGACAAGGTCGTTCTCACCGGTAACAAGTTGACCGACAAGAAGGTCTACCGCCACTCGGGTTACCCGGGCGGTCTCAAGACCCGTGCCTACGGCGATCTTCTCAACGAGAAGCCAGCCGATACGGTGCGCAAGTCGATCACCGGCATGTTGCCAAAGAATCGTTTGGGCGCCCAGATGGCGACCAAGCTCAAGGTCTACGCAGGTGCCGAGCACCCGCACACCGCGCAGAAGCCCACCGAGATGGTGCTCGACAAAGCCCGCGCTGCGGGCTGAAGCTAAGAACAAGGTCTGAGGAGCTAGCTCATGTCATTTCTCGTACAAGCAACTGGTCGCCGCAAGCGTGCCGTCGCTCGCGTTCGTCTGCTTCCCGGCGACGGCAACGTGATCATCAACGGCAAGAGCGGTGCCGACTACTTCCCGCAGGCAGCAGTGCGCAACGCCGCACTCCAGCCGTTCGCCGTGGCCGAAGCAACGGGCATGTACGACGTGCACGCCTCGATCGAAGGCGGTGGCATCTCGGGTCAGGCCGGTGCGCTGCGTCTGGGTATTGCCCGCGGTCTGGTCGAACTCGATCCCGAGCGACGCGACGTTCTGAAGAAGGCCGGCCATCTGCGTCGCGATCCTCGTAAGAAGGAAAGCAAGAAATACGGCCTCAAGAAGGCCCGTAAGGCGCCGCAGTACTCAAAGCGTTAATCGCTGGGCCAGATCGTTATGGCCACCATCAAGTTCGGCACCGACGGAGTCCGCGGACGCGCTTACCAAGATGTATCGCTGGCAGACGCGTTCCTGATCGGACGCGCTGCCGCCGACGTCTTCGGCGGCACCCACGCAGTTGTCGGACGCGACACCCGCGAGTCCGGGCCGGCTCTGACGTCGGCACTCGCAGCCGGGCTGGCTGCTGGTGGCGTGACCACCTACGACCTGGGCGTTGCCCCCACGCCCGCAATTGCGTTCGTCGCCGGTGAGCGGAGTGCGGTGGGCGCAGTCGTCTCGGCGTCGCACAACCCGTGGTTCGACAACGGCATCAAGCTGTTTGGTCCCGATGGATCAAAGCTGAGCGATGCCGACCAAGCGGCGGTCGAAGCCCGTTTGTCCGCGCTCGAGTCGCCCGCCGCTGCGCTGATCGAGGCGAGCTCTGACCAGGTTCTCGAACCCATCGAAAGCGACGTCGGCCACTGGGTGCGACAGGTGCAGAGTTCGACAGAGATCGATCTCGACGGTTTACACGTCGTGGTCGACTGCGCAAACGGCGCCGCAAGCCATGTTGCCGCGCCTGCGCTGGCCGATCTCGGAGCGCAGGTCACGGCGTTGTTCAACCAGCCCAACGGCCGCAACATCAACGAGTCGTGCGGTTCGACCCATCCCCAGGCACTCGCCGACGCAGTGGTGGCGGCGCGTGCCGACATTGGTCTGGCACTCGATGGCGACGCCGATCGCTTGCTCGCCGTCGATCATGCTGGGGCCGTGATCGACGGAGACCAGATCATGGCCATGCTCGCCCTGGATATGCAGGCGCGGGGCCTGTTGGCGGAGTCTCGACTCGTGGTCACGGTCATGTCGAACCTGGGGTTGCTGCGAGCCATGGAAGCAGCCGGCATCGCCGTCGAGGTGACACCGGTGGGTGACCGCAACGTGCTCATTGCACTCGATCGGCTGCAGGCCAGCCTGGGCGGTGAACAGTCTGGGCATCTCATCTTCACCCAGTACGGAGGCACCGGCGACGGACTGCTCACGGGTGTGCAGTTGTTGAGCCTCATGGCCCGCACCGGCAAAACTCTCCACGAGCACGCCGAGACCGCGATGGTGGTGTTCCCCCAGGTGCTGCAGAACGTTCGCGTAACGGCGAAGATGCCAGATATTGCCGAGCGGTTGGCGGTCGACATTGCTCTGGTAGAAGCTCGTCTGGGCGATCAGGGGCGAGTGCTCGTGCGGCCATCGGGAACCGAGCCCGTGATCCGGGTCATGGTCGAAGCTGCAGACATGGAGCAAGCACAAACGGCGTGCGACGAACTATGCGCTGCGGTCGCCAAACTGTCCTAGCCATACCCACTTCTGCCGCCATTATCATCGGGGTCTGACCCCGGAGATAAGGCACAGACAGTGTGTAATAGGACACACTTGGCGCGGAGAGTGGCTGATTTATGCGCTTCGCCGGCGACCTAGCTGGTGTCGCCGTGGCCAACTGCACGTTCCGAAGGCGCCAGCATCCTAGAATCGTGGCTGTATGTGCGGAATCGTTGCCATTGTTCGTCGCCCTTCGACTCGGGTGGTGCCGACCTCGGCCGAAGTGCTGGCATTGGTGGCGGCGGCCACATCTGATTTCGATCTACACGATGTCGATGCACTGACGGATTGCCGAGCCACCCTCGACTCGCTCAATGCGTTGTTGCTGGGTGTGCCCGGTGCCATTGCGCTCATGGAGACACCCGGGCTCGGCGCAGAGACCTCGGCCCAGCTTGCGCCGCTGGCTGCAGCGCTCACGTCGGTCGCCGACGACGACTTCGAGCGCGGCATCGTGATCGCGGAAGACCTCAATGCGGCACGTCGCTCGGTCAAGGATGGACTGTGGGCGGTGCTGCGTGACCGTCTTGCCGTTCCACAAGGAATCCGAGCCCTCGGTGGAGCAGCGGCATCACACAGCGCCATTGGGGCTTTGTGTTCGGTGCACGATGCGCTGTCGGCGCTCGACCGTCTCGAAGTGCGGGGCCGCGACTCGCTGGGCCTTCACCTCTTCATCAGTGGCCACGGCCAGGATCTCGATGACCCGGCGTTGGCACGAGCCATCACGGAACGCAGCGGCGACCCGTCCTTTGTGAACAAAGCAGTGCGCCGGGTCGGCGATGTCGTGAGTTTCGTCTACAAGGAGTCCGCTGAGATCGGTGAGCTGGGCGACAACACTGCTGCGTTGCGCAGCGCCATCGCGGCCGACGAACTGTTGCACAAGTTGATCAGCAACGATGGCGCCGAAGCCATGGTGGTTGGTCATACTCGCTGGGCCAGCGTGGGGATCATCAGTGAAGCCAATGCACACCCGGTCAACAGTGAAGCCACCGGATATGCCAACGATCCCTATTTCATCGCTGCGCTCAATGGCGACGTGGACAACTACGCGGATCTTGCAACTGAGGCCGAGCTGGACTTCCCGGCCACCATCACCACCGACGCCAAGGTGATTCCGGCCCTCGTCGCCGACCGGGTGCGAAATGGCGAGCACGACGCCGATGCGTTCCGATCTTGTGTAGCCGAATTCGATGGCTCGGTGGCCATTGCTCTGGCCGGTGCACACGAACCCGACGTACTGCGCTTGGCGCAGCGTGGCAGTGGTCAGGCCATCTATGTGGGTCTGGCCGAGGACACCTTTGTTGTTGCAAGCGAGCCCTATGGGGTGGTCGAGTTGACATCGGACTATGTACGTCTCGATGGCGAGACCCCGGTGGACCCCATGAACCCGGCGTCGGCACGCGGGCAGATCTTCACCCTCGACCGAACCCAGGCCGGCACCCTGCAGGGGGTCTCGCGCCAGAGCTACGACGGCACTGTGCTTGCGATGACCCAGTCCGATGTGGTCACCGCCGAGATCACCACCAGCGATATCGATCGTGCGGGTTACCCGCACTTCTTGCTCAAGGAGATCTCCGAGGCGCCGAACTCGTTTCGCACCACGCTGCGAGGCAAGCTCATCGAGACCGACGGCTCCTACCAGGTCAGGGTCGGCGAACGCACCCTGCCCAAAGCAATCCAGCAGCGTCTGGCTGACGGCACGATCAATCGCGTGCTGGGCATCGGCCAGGGCACGGCGGCTATTGCAGCACGAGCATTTGCCGACGCCCTCAATGCTCAAGTCGACGGCAAACTTCTTCGGGTCGATTACAACCTGGCCACCTGGCTCTCTGGCTTCGGCATGGAATCCGACATGAGCGATGTGTTGGTCGTGGCCGTGAGCCAGTCCGGCACCACCACCGATACCAACCGCACGGTCGACCTGGCTCGAGAACGGGGCGCCCATGTAATCGGCATCGTCAATCGCCGTGGCAGCGACCTGACAGAGAAGGCCGACGGCGTGCTGTACACCAGCGATGGTCGCGACGTCGAGATGAGTGTTGCCTCGACCAAGGCGTTCTACAGCCAGATCGCAGCCGGCTTTCTGCTCGCCACCGCTATCGCCGACCAGGTCGGTCGCTCGAAGCCGGCCAATGCCATGACCCAGCGGGTGTTGGCTGGGCTTGTCGAGCTGCCCCAGGCCATGGAAACTGTCATTGCATCTCGAGATCGCATCGGTGAAATTGCTTCCCGCGTCGCTCCGAGCGAGCCCTACTGGGCCATCGTGGGCAGCGGCAGCAACCGCATCGCCGCCGAAGAGGTCAGGGTCAAGCTCAGCGAGCTCTGTTACATGGCCATTGCCTGCGACAGCATCGAAGACAAGAAGCACATCGACCTCTCATCGGAACCGCTCATTCTCGTGTGTGCTGCAGGACTGCAGGGCAGCACCGCCGACGACGCCGTCAAGGAAGTCGCGATTTTTCGAGCGCACAAGGCCACGCCCGTGGTCATTGCCAACGCAAGCGAAACCCGTTTCGGCAGCACCGACGTGATCAGCGTGCCAAACGTGGAACCAGAACTCGGCTTCGTGCTCTCTGCTGTTGTTGGTCACCTGTTCGGCTACGAAGCCGCCCTGGCAATCGATGCGCTTGCAATGCCATTGCGCAAGCTGCGCTCATCGATCGAAGCCGAGATTGCCGCCCAGCCCGACAGCCATGGCTCCGACATGCTCGCCCGGCTACAGCCGGCGATCGCCCAGGCCCGGTCGACGTTCGGTAGCGACCTGCGCCAGCGCCGTTACAACGGGCACCTGTCGAGCTCGGTTGCCGTGGATATGGCGTTGTTGCTTCGTTACGCATCGGGCGTCGCCGAGCTCGGGTCATATGGGCTCGATTTCGGCAAGGTCGGCACACCCGCAGTGGTGATCGACGACCTCGCCCGAGCACTGGGCAAGGGCATCGACGAGCTGACCCGGCCGATCGATGCCATCAAGCACCAGGCCAAGACCGTCACCGTCGGTATCAGTCGTACCGACGAAGGCCTACTGCATGTTCCGTTGGTGGCCGAGACCATTGCTGCCGGGGCCTCGCGCGATGCACTTCCGTACAGCATCCTGCGCACGCTTGCCGGGATAGATCCGGCCGTGGTCGAAGTGTTGGGCTACACCCGCTATGGCATCCAGGGAGACCCCACAGGCGATGACGCCAGCATCGCGATCATCGACCGCGGCGGCCTGTCGGTGGGTATCCCTTCACGAGTCGATGTGGATCCCGTGCTGCGTGGTACCAAGCATCGAGTGGCGAACGAGCGCCAGGTTCTGATCACTCGTGGGCGCCGAGACGATCGATTGATTGCGTTTGTCCCCGAGATCAAGGACACCCAGACCGTCGGCATCACGCTGCTGTACATCAAACTGGCCGAATCGCTCGAGTTGAACCTGGTACGGGCTGTACTTCAGGCGTACCGAGGTCGCTATGGCCAGATCCGCGATGCGGTACTCGAGACCGAGCCGTCATTCGATGAAGCCCTGCTGACAACCATCCCGCTCGACGATCTGCTGGTCCGCCCCGCAGTGTTGATCGCCGACCACTGGCGCGCCAACTAGCGGTGTTGCCAGCTCGAGCGCTGCGGTCCGTCAGTGACCACGGGGCGAAGTAACCTCGGTGGCCGCAGCGCGTTGCATCCGAGTTCAACCCGCTGCCTGATCTTTTCGACGGAAATCATCGCCATGCGTCCAACCGAAGCAATAATTGACCTCGGCGCCATCGGGCGCAATGTCGAACGCTTGGTGTCCTATGCCGCACCAGCGAAGCTCTGCACCGTGACCAAGGCCGACGGCTATGGACATGGCAGCGTGGTCGCCGCCCAAACCGCCCTCGAAGCTGGTGCCAGCTGGATTGCCGTAGCGCTTGTCGAAGAAGGCATTGAGCTTCGTAATGGAGGTGTGACTTCACCGATTCTGCTGCTGTCAGAACCGCGACCCGCAGAGATGGTCGAGGTCGTGGAAGCGGAACTGACTCCCACGGTGTACTCGGTATCGGGCCTGCATTCGGCCAGCGCAGCCGCGCAGGCCATCCGGAACGCGTCTCCGGTCGACATCCATCTCAATCTGGACACCGGAATGAACCGGGTCGGGCTTCGCCCGCACGGGCCCCACGACGTCGGCGACGGCGCACATGCCAAAGAGATCGTGCAGGCGATCCACGCCAACCCCGACATTCGACTGCAAGGGGTGTGGACACATTTCGCCGTGGCCGACGAACCCGACCGGCCCGAAACGGCCATGCAGCTCGATCGTTTCCGAGCCCTCCTCGATGTGCTGCGCGACGATCTCGACGACTCGGTCATTGTGCACGCCGCCAACTCTGCCGGCCTGCTCGCAAACCATGATGCAGCGTTCGACATGGTCCGCGTCGGCATCAGCACCTATGGCCTCGAACCCGCCCCTGGCGTTGGCAGCGCACTGAACCTCGAACCGGCCATGACCTTGACGACGGAGTTGTCTCTGGTCAAACCCGTGTATGACGGCGAGGCGATCTCGTATGGGTTACGGCATTGCTTCGATGCTCCGACGATGGTGGGCACCATCCCCATGGGATACGCCGACGGGCTGCGCCGCGACTACTCCCGGGCAGGTGGCCAGGTGATCGTTGGTGGCCGCCTTCGGCCCATTGTCGGTGTGGTCACGATGGACCAAGCCATGGTCGATCTCGGCCCGGACGCGACCGATGTGGCAGGAGATCCGGTCGTGATCATCGGCGAGCAGGGCAATGAGTCGATAACGGTGCACGACATTGCCGAGCGCCTCGACACGATCCCCTACGAGATTGTGTGCGATATCGGCCGCCGTGTGCGCCGTCGGTATCGCTCGAGCTGACTCATGGCGCGGGTCGTACTCATCGAGCCGTACTACGGCGGGTCGCACCGCTCGTGGGCTGATTCGTGGGTGCGGCACAGCCGTCATGAGATCTCGTTGGTCACGCACCCGGATGAGTTCTGGCGGTGGCGGCTACGAGGCGGAGCCGTCACCCTGGCCGCAGACTTTGCCGAAGTGGTTGCCGCTCACGGACAACCCGATGCCGTCGTCGTCAGTGGATTGGTCGATGTTGCCGCGTTTGCAGGCCATGCCCGACGGTCCTTGCGCGACACGCCGCTCGCCACCTATGTACACGAGAGCCAGGTGCTCTACCCGCTGGCGCCCAATCAACGTGCCGATACATCCGCAGCGCTGGTCAACTGGCAATCGCTGGTGGCGTCCGACGCAGTTTGGTTCAACTCGGCCTTTCATAGCGTCGCGCTGCGTGAAGCGCTGCCTCGCCTGCTCGGTTCACAGCCCGAGCCGACCCATAGGCACCTGATCGAACCGGTCTTCGAGCGGGCCGGCGTGTTGTGGCCCGGTGTCGAGTCGGCGGCGCTCATCGACAGCGAGCGCACCGTACGCGCCGTGCCGAGAGTTTTGTGGAACCAACGCTGGGACCACGACAAAAACCCTCACGCAGTCTTCGCCGCCCTGGCGCACATGGCCGATCAGGGCATCGCATTCACTCTGGCGCTCGCCGGTCAGAATCAACGGCCCGACAATCCCGATTTCGCCTGGGTTCACGAACAACTCGGTGACCGCATCGATCACCACGGCTATCTGCCGGCCGACGACTATCGACAACTGTTGTTGAGCAGCGACGTAGTTGTCAGTGCAGCCGACCACGAATTCTTCGGCATCGCCATCGTCGAGGCGCTCGCCGCCGGAGCCGTGCCCGTCTTGCCGACACGACTGAGCTTCCCCGAACTCATCGAGCCCCAATGGCATGAAGCCGCGCTGTATCCCGACGGCGATCTGCGGACACGATTGCGAACGGTGCTGTCTGATCTCGACGGTGCTCGAGGCCGGGTCGAGGGCTTGCGAGCATCCATGGCGCGCTTCGACGCGTCCGCGTCGGCCACAAGCCATGATGAGGCGGTCGACCGCCTGATCGACAGTCAGAAAAAGAATTCGTAAGTCGATGGATGGAAAGCACCCGGTCGTCACGTCGAAGAGGTGATGGACAAATGTTCAACACCCACGCTCAGGCCGGTGGCACGCACCATGGATGACGTCGATGAGTTCGTGGCCGCCCTGAAGCAGCACCACGAATCGATGCGAGCGCTTGCCGTGCGCACGATGCATGATCAGAGTCTGGCCGACGATGCGTTGCAGAATGCCTACACGAGCGCCTTCACCAATCGGGCTTCATTCCGAGGTGACGCCGCCTTCTCGACTTGGCTGTACCGCATCGTCTACCGGTCGTGCATCGATGAGATACGTCGGCGCAAACCAACATCGAAGCCGATGTGCGCGCCGCCTATGGCGATCGTCTCGAGGTGACACCGCACAAATACACCTTCGACCAAGGGGGTGAGTACTTCACGTTCGTGCCAACCGACGCGGCCGACAAGAACTACCGCGTGATCATGGAAACGTTCGATGATCGGGTAACGCAAATCCGTAGCGGTCTACTTCCCGCAGTCGAGTTTGTCGAAGGTTGTGCGTAGGCATTGGAATTCGGCGGGTAAATTCTTGGGGTGGATCGCATAGTTGACTTCACTGCGCGTTCGACCGGGCCGCAGGACACCGCCGTGATAGCCCAGGCCATAGCAGCAGTGCTGCAGCCCAACGATGTGCTGGTCCTCGGTGGCGACCTGGGCGCAGGGAAGACCACGTTCACCAAAGCGCTCGGCGCAGCACTCGGTATCACCGAACCCATCACCAGCCCTACGTTCACGCTGCATCAGCAGTACCACGGGGGGCGGCTCGTGCTGCACCATCTCGACGTCTACCGCATCGACCAGATCGACGAGGTCATCGACCTGGCGCTACCTGAACTCTTCGAGAGCGAAGGAGTCGTGGCGATCGAATGGGGCGACACCATCGCTCCGGCCTTGCCCGCCGGTTTTGCCCTTCTGTCGTTCGAGTTCGGCGACGGCGACGACGATCGAGCGATCTCGTTGACCGCCGTTGGATCGGCGTGGACGGCCCGGGTCCCTGGCCTCGAGGCTGCCCTGGCTGGCCGCCTGATCGATCGGCAGGACGCCTGATGCTCATCCTCGGCATCGAAAGCGCCACTGCTCAGGTGGGCTGTGCGATCGGTGGTCACGAAGGTGTCCTTGCCTCTACCCACTCGGCCCGGGGCCGCCGTCACGCCGAATCGCTCGCGCCGCAAATCGAGTTCACGTTGGCTCAGGCCCAGGTCGACATCAGCGAGATCAGTGTGGTTGCGGTCGATGTCGGCCCTGGTCTCTATACCGGCTTGCGGGTCGGTCTTTCCACGGCCATGGCCACGGCGTTCGGTCTCAGCGTGCCCATGATCGGGGTCAGCAGCCTGGACTTGTTGGCCTTCCCGGCACGACACACTCGTCGTTTGATCGTGGCCACCATCGATGCTCGACGAGGCGAGGTGTTCACCGCCTTCTATCGCCAGGTGCCGGGTGGCGTGCAGCGGGTGAACGAACCCCGGGTCATCACGCCCGACGATCTCTACGGCGAGCTTCAGGCCGAAGCCACCGAGTGTCTGGTCGTCGGCGACGGAGCGCTGCGATATCGAGACACGCTCGACGGCCTCACCAAGATCGAGATCGCCGACGAGAGCTTTGCGTACCCCTCTGCCTCCTCGCTGGTGGCATTGGCCCACGCTCGAGCACTGCGAGAAGAGTTCGTGCAGCCAGCCGAGATCACGCCGTTGTACCTGCGACGCCCCGACGCGGAAATAAACTGGCAAACCAGGTCGACGACATGACGTCGAGCCCAGGATCTGGCGATCTGCGCACAGTGCGTCCACTGGCCGAAGCCGATATCGATGTGCTGCAAGCCATCGACACCCGGGCGCACGGCCAGGCCTGGTCGCAGCGAACGTTCCTCGACGAACTCGACCAGGCGAACCGGGTCCACATCGTTGCCGAAGCCACCGGCGAGATCGTCGGCCACGCCGCCGCCTGGACCAACGCAGTGTCCGGGCGGATAACCAATGTTGCGGTTGCACCAGAACATGCTGGTCACGGCCACGCAACCGCGTTGCTCCTCGAGCTCATCGATCAACTCGTGAATGAGCGCCAGGTCGCGAATCTGCAGCTCGAGGTACGCCCGGCCAATCGACGAGCGCAGCGCATGTACAGCCGTTTCGGGTTTGTCCCCGTAGGAATCGAACGCAGTTTCTATGACCGAAGCGATGAGCGGGGGAGCACCGACGCGCTCGTCATGGCGGTCGCCGACGTCTGCGCAGAGCCCTGGCGCCAACGTCTTGGCGATGTGCAGACGTCTCATCGACAGGTCGAGAAAGAACGCAACGCAGGAGCCTCAGCATGACCAATGCAAACCCGACGCCGACCCCCCAGACCATCTTGGGTATCGAGACCTCGTGCGATGAGACCGCAGCGTCGGTGGTGGTCGATGGCTGCACGATCCTGTCTTCGGTTGTGAGCAGCCAGGTCGATCTACACGCCCGTTTCGGCGGGGTGGTTCCCGAAATCGCCAGCCGAGCCCACACCGAGCTGATCACCCCTGTCGTTGCCCAATCGTTGGTGGAAGCCGGCCGTACCGGCCCGGAACTGACCGCCGTGGCTGCCACCTATGGACCGGGACTGGTGGGCTCGCTCTTGGTCGGGGTCAGCGCCGCCAAGGCCTTGGCGCTGACATGGGACGTGCCCTTCGTGGGCGTGAACCATCTCGAAGGCCACCTCTACGCCGGCTTGCTCGAAGAGCCCGATCTGCAGTTCCCCTTGTTGGTGCTGCTGGTTTCCGGCGGCCACACGATGCTGGTCGAGATGCAGGGGCACGGGGCATACCGTCTCATTGGTCAGACGGTCGACGACGCTGCGGGCGAAGCATTCGACAAGGTCGCCCGGTACCTCGATCTCGGCTATCCGGGTGGCCCGATCATCGACCGGCTCGCAGCTCAGGGCGATCCCACCGCCATAGCGTTTCCACGGCCGATGATCAACGAGGGTTATGACTTCTCGTTCAGCGGGCTGAAAACCGCCGTCATCAATCATGTGCGCAAGCACCCCGACGTCTCGGCCGAGGACGTGGCCGCGTCGTTTCAGGCCGCGGTGGTCGATGTGCTACTCACCAAAGCGAAGCGGGCGGCCGAAGAAATCGATGCCACTGCAATCTGTCTCGCTGGCGGCGTGGCGGCCAACAGCGAGCTTCGCGAACGCACGCTCGATTACTCGGTCACCAGTGGCGTGCGCGCCTATGTGCCGAGTCGATCCATGTGCACCGACAATGCAGCGATGATCGCCACTGCTGCATGGTGGCGATTGAACAGCGACGGTCCATCGGGTCTCGATCTGGGTGCCGAACCCAACCTCAAGCTCGACTGGGTCGGTTGAAATCAGCGCATACCCCGACAACCGCACCGCGGTTGCCGACCGGATTGCTGGCGAGTTTCACGACCCGGCGCTCGGAGCTTCGGTTGCGGCGAGCGGCACAACGGGCGTGATTGGATTTGCGGATCATCTGAGGCGCTGCCTGCATAGTGCCGAGCTCGCCGGCTTGACTGCGACCGTGCCACAAGATTTCGTGGCCCCTGACGTCTACGACGTCGAGTCGGACCAACCGTGGACCCGCAACCGAATCTCGTATCTGACCATGGACGTTCCTGCCAGGATGTTTCGTATCGATGCGCCCGATTGACGGTTCACAGGTTTGACCAAAAACCTGCGCATCAGAGGTTGAGTACGGCAGCGGTACCACTAGAGTTAGCACTCGCCAGTCGAGAGTGCTAACTCTTGATCGGCCACCCGGTCAGCGCTTGTGGAGAGCGTGTGGCCTTCCATAAAGCCAGTCCATAGATATTTTCGAGCTTAATTTTTAGGAGAGCCTCGATGAACCTTCAGCCTCTCGAGGACCGCATCGTTGTTCGCCCAAGCGAGGGCGAAGCAACGACAGCCAGCGGCCTCGTTATCCCCGATACCGCCAAGGAAAAGCCACAGCAGGGCGAAGTGCTTGCTGTTGGTCCCGGCAAGCGCAGCGACACCACCGGTGAATTGATCCCGATGGACGTCGGCAACGGCGACACCGTTGTGTACTCCAAGTACGGCGGCACCGAGATCAGTTCTGGTGGCGAAGACCTTCTCATTCTCTCGGCTCGCGACGTGCTCGCGATCGTCAAGTAGCAGCCGATGACCAAGATTCTCAAGTTCGACGACGCAGCTCGTCGCGGTCTCGAAGCCGGCGTGAACAAGCTGGCCGACGCCGTGAAGGTCACCCTCGGCCCGAAGGGCCGAAACGTTGTTCTCGACAAGAAGTTCGGCGCACCGACGATCACCAACGATGGCGTTTCCATCGCTCGTGAAGTCGAGCTCGAAGATGCATTCGAGAACATGGGCGCACAGCTCGTCAAAGAGGTCGCCACCAAGACCAACGACGTAGCCGGCGATGGCACCACCACCGCCACCGTGCTCGCTCAGGCAATCGTGCAAGAAGGCCTGCGTAACGTCGCAGCTGGCGCCAACCCCATGAGCCTCAAGCGTGGTATCGAAGCAGCTGTTACTGCTGCGGTTGGTTCCATTGCCAAGCAGGCCAAGAACGTCGGCGGTAAAGACGAAATCGCTCAGGTCGCTTCGATCTCAGCAGCCGACCCCGAGGTCGGCAAGACCATTGCCGACGCCATCGACAAGGTGGGCAAAGACGGTGTGGTGACGGTCGAAGAGTCCAACACCTTCGGCATGGACCTCGATTTCGTCGAGGGTATGCAGTTCGATAAGGGTTATCTGTCGCCGTACTTCGTCACCGACCCCGAGCGCCAAGAAGCTGTCTTCGAGGATCCGTACATCCTGTTCAACCAGGGTAAAATCGGTTCGGTACAAGACGTTCTTCCTGTGCTCGAAAAGGTCATGCAGGCCGGTAAGCCACTGCTGATCATCGCCGAAGATGTCGAGGGCGAAGCCCTGGCGACTTTGGTCGTGAACAAGATCCGTGGCACCTTCACGTCGGTCGCCATCAAGGCCCCGGGCTTTGGCGAGCGCCGTAAGGCAATGCTGCAGGACATGGCCATCCTCACCGGTGGCCAGGTTGTAGCAGAAGAAGTCGGTCTCAAGCTCGATGCAGTCACGCTCGACATGCTCGGTCAAGCTCGCAAGGTCGTCATCACCAAGGACAACACCACCATCGTCGAAGGTGGCGGCAAGAAGGCCGACGTACAGGGTCGCATCGCGCAGATCAAAGCCGAGGTCGAAAACACCGACAGCGACTGGGATCGCGAGAAGCTCCAAGAGCGTCTGGCGAAGCTCAGCGGCGGTGTGGCCGTGGTCAAGGTCGGCGCGGCCACCGAAGTCGAGCTCAAAGAGAAGAAGCACCGCATCGAAGATGCGCTGTCAGCTACTCGTGCAGCCATCGAAGAAGGCGTCGTTGCCGGTGGTGGAACCGCACTGGTGCGGGCCCGGGCCGCAGTGGCCAAGGTTGTTGCTGACCTCAGCGGCGACGAAGCGACCGGTGCTCAAGCCATCTACAACGCACTCGCTGCGCCCGCTCGTCTCATTGCAGACAACGCCGGCCACGAAGGCGCCATCATCGTGCAGCAGGTCGAAAAGGCCAAGGGCACGAACGGCTTCAACGCTGCGACCGGTGAAATGTGTGACATGGTCAAGGCCGGTGTCATCGACCCAGCCAAGGTTACCCGTGCGGCGCTGCAGAACGCAGCGTCGATCGCCAGCCTGCTTCTCACCACCGATGTACTCGTGGCCGACAAGCCCGAGCCTGCTGGCCCTCCAATGGGCGGCGGTGACCCCATGGGTGGCATGGGTGGTATGGGCGGCATGATGTAGCCCTTCCGCTGCCCGTTCGTTTCGGCGACAGGTCAGCGGAACCAACTTCGACCGAATGCCGGGCCTACGGGCCCGGCGTTCGTCGTTTTGCCGACTTGCATGATTTCTCGAGGGGAGCGCGTGTTATCGCTCGAGATGTCGTCTGGCGACGATTGCTCGCCTCGAGATGCTGACGGTCGGCTATGCGGCGACGACTTCGGCGGTTTCGCTGACAAGCAGGTGAGCGATGTCGGCGGCGAGGCCGAGTTCGTTGGTGAGCACACCAACGATTTGGTCAGCTCGGTACTTGTTCTTGACCAGATAGGCCACGCTGCGGCGGGCGAAGTCGATATCAGTGGTCATGGCGGGTTCCTTGTCGTCATCGTGTCTACGTAGTTCTGACGCTTCGGGGAGCCGCTTTGGTTCCCTCATCATGTGACGTTTATATGACAAACGCGATCAGTACGGGAACCAGCCCCGGTGTCGTGCCGACCGTCGTGGAGCTGCGCGGCAATCCCGCCGTCCTCGTCGCAGTTCTGCCCCTTGGATTCGGAAAATTCTTCTTCGGTTTCGAACTTGTTCAGAGTTCGAGGGACTACTTTGGGCCCCTCACCGGGTTCTGTAGGCTACAACGTCGTTCTACCGAAAGGGTTCAATGACCACGCTGCAGAGACCTGGAGCCGAAGATGGCGCATCCCGGACATCACCGGAGCGCGTCGCAATCGAGAAACACCGTCGCGGCAATCGTTGGATGCACTGGATCAACTTCCCGCTGCTGACCATCATGATCTGGAGTGGTCTGCGAATCTATTGGGCCGATGTGCGAGACCCGTATGTCTTTGGGATCTTCGGGTGGGAGATCTTCGAGTTCTTCCCCGACTACATAAACGAGCCGCTTGGCCTCGAACGGCGCTTGGCCCGCGGCATGGCCTTCCACTTCACCTTTGGTTGGCTGTTCACGTTGAACGGCGTGGCCTTCGGTCTCTACCTGTGGCGCACCGGCGGTTGGCGTAACTTCATACCAACTCGCGACGATCTGCGCCAGATTCCCAAAGTGCTGTTGTATGACATCGGTATACGCAAGGAGGCGCCACCGCAGGGCAAGTACAACGGTGCTCAGCAACTCAGTTACGCCATAGTCCTGCTGATGGGGGTGCTTGTGATCGTTTCCGGCTTTGCGATCTACAAGCCCACACAACTCTCTTTGCTGACCACCCTGTTCGGTGGCTACGGCGGCGCCCGGTTCATCCACTTCTCCACAACAATCGGGTTCATCCTGTTCTTCTTCATCCACATCTTGCAGGTCGCACGCGCCGGCATCGGCAACTTCTGGTCGATGGTCACCGGTTACGAGTATCTCCCCGACCGCACCGCCGACGACGCAGCCGACACGGCTGAGGAGGTCACCCGATGACCGATCCAAGTCAGCCGATCAAGCCAACCGACTCGAACCCGACCAGAGCCAGAGAAACCGTTGCCGACGTGGCACCCGAAGCCAACGAGGCTACGTCTGACGCAAAGAACGCTGTGGCCCAGAACCTGACCGAGGGTGCCAGCGCAGCCGTCATGCAAACGCACCCCGACACGACCGCAAACTCGCAAGCTTTGACAGCCTCCACACCGGTGGCCCGCTTCGATGCCGACGCGCCCTCGTTCCGGGTTGCGGCAGATTCCCGCGGTCGAACCAAAAGCGAGGCCGAGTTCAAGAGCTTGTCGCGACGCTCACTGTTGACCGGCGCCGCGGGCGCACTCGCTGCCTTCGTAGGCTGGCGCACGCTGCAGGGTCGCCCCGACAGTGGGAACATCCCCGACGTATTGCGCACTGGACACGAAGTGAACGAGAGCGTGTGGCGCTCGATCTTTCGCAGCGGTGCCGACGCCCCCACGTTCGACTTCTCGGAGTCGTCCATGATGCGAGTCAACGGTCGCCACGGCATCCAAGAGGACCTCGATCTCGACACCTACGAACTGCGCGTCCTCGGTCGCGACGGTGAGTTGTTGGGCACGCATCAGCCCGAGGATCTGCGCGCCATGAAGCAAACTGAAATGGTTGTCGAGCACAAATGTGTCGAGGGCTGGTCCCATATCGTGACCTGGGGTGGCGTGGTGTTCTCGGATTTCCTCGAGCGGTTCTATCCCGAACAAGCCGACGCCAAGTTCGTTGGCCTGTCTACTCCCGACGAGGACTACAACGTGGGCCTGGAGATGGACGCGATGATGCACTCGCAGACCATGCTCACGCTCGACCTCCAGCGTGCACCCCTGACGGCGGAGCATGGCGCCCCGGTTCGGCTCACCACGCCGCTGAAGTACGGCACTAAGAACATCAAACGCATCGGCACCATCCAGTTCTCGGACACGCAACCCGAAAACGACTACTGGACCGTCCGCGGTTATGACTGGTACGCCGCCCTCTGACTTGCCAGAGTTTGTGAGCACCGGACCGCGGTGGTTGCGGCGAAACCGTCACCACCGTGATGGTTCTAGAGCAGGTGGGGTGCGTGTTCCTGCAGAGCAGCCTGTACTTGCTTGACGCTGGGATTCACCAATCCGACAGGGCCTACGATCACTGTGGGAACCGTTTCGTTACCGTCGGCTACCGAGCGAACGGTTTCAGCAGCTGCGGGACTTTCCCAGATGTTGTGTTCATTCACGGGGATACCGGCTGACTCGAGGCCCGAACTGAGCCTGGCGCAGAACGGTCAACCAGGCCGCCAGTAATACTCAACGGCCTGCAGGCCGCCCTCGGGAATGGGAACTTGGTGTTCTGGTGCCACAACTGCCGTCATCTTGCTAGAGCGATACATGGAGAACGCGATACCAAGGCCGATCGCAACGAATATGAGAGTTCCCCAATCCATCACTGAGTCCCTGGCTGGTCCTGAGCTACCGAAACGTAGCCATCGGGCAGTCTATGGCGCCGTGATCTCGGCTTCGACACGCCGGTAGGAAAGGGGAAAGGGGCAGCATCGGCCGATGCAGGCGAACGCTGGATAACCTCGGATCTGTGACGACCTTTGAGCGCCCCGCACCCGACCTGCACAAGATCACCGAAGCATGGCGAGTTTGGACCGAGGGCGGCGAAGATGTTCTGCCCGGACGCTCGATGGCCGACCTGAAGATCGGCGGCACCGACAAGGTGCTCGAGACACTTGCAGGCGACAATGAGGCGCTCACGCCGGTGTTCGACGTCTGGATGACCTGGGAGAAAGGCAAGATCACCCCCGAGGTTGCACTCGCTGGACTCACCGAAAACGGTTTCGCCGACATCGTCGAGGCACTCGATACATCCGAGTGATTCCGCGCCGATGATCGATGCGCCGAACGGGCGGGACGGTCCGCAACGGATTCCTCGGCCGGGGGATGCGAGCGCTGGTGGCCCGTCGCCGTGGAACCATGTGGTGGAAGCCGAAAGACGGATCGACTTCGATCGGGCTGGCAGGTCGCGGACCGCTTCGCTACTTCTGGGTGTCGGGTGAGTATTAGGTTGCAGCAATGGTTTCCACTGTCGAACGGCTTGGCGCTGTCAGCAATCTCGTACACGGATTCATCTACTTTGCGCCCCAGGCAATCGAGCGTTACGGCGATCTCGGGCTCACCGGGCGACAGCAGTACTTTGCCGGCCGGGCGGCGGCCATGGGTCCGGTCGGTCCAGGGCTGGTCGTGGCCACCTTCTACAACTTCAACCCAGAGGTCGTACACGCTGCGATCCCAGCGGCTTGGAACGTCGCCGAACCAGCAGCGGTGCAACAGCAACGTTTCGCAGCGGCGGGTGATGTCTTACGCGCAGCTTGTCCCGACGCCGATCAGGCCGGGATTGGTCGCGCCGTGGAACTTGCACAGGCCATGGTCGACGGTGTGGGTGACGAAGGCAAACCCCTCGCCGCCGCCAACCGATCGATCGCCATGCCCGACGACCCGGTGGTGCGGTTGTGGCAGCTCGTGACCATCATCCGCGAGTGGCGAGGTGATGCCCATGTCGCCGCCCTGGGTGCTGCGTCGGTGACCGGCTTGGAAGCCCTTGTGTTGCACGGCGCCATGGGCAAAGTGCCGGCCAAGGTGCTGCGCGCGACGCGTGCGTGGTCAGAAGATGCATGGCAGCACACAGTCGGTGGACTGCACGAACGAGGCCTGGTCGAAGCCGACGGCAACTTCACCTCACAGGGGGAACAATTTCGCTCCGATATCGAAGCAGCAACCAACAATGCTTCGCAGCGGCTCGTCGATGCCATCGGCGACGACGCAACCCTCGAATTGATCGACCTGCTCGAGCCCATACGCACCGGGTTGCTCGACTCGCGCGTATTCAGCAAGCCATTGGGCGGAACCGGTTAGCCCCATACTTCGCACCGAGGTCCCCAGGACCGCTGAACCCACTGGCGCCGATTCGTTACGTGTTCGCGGGGGTGTCGAAGATCTCTTCTCCAACGACTGGACCCTCGGGGAGTCTGAGCATGGTCAAAGCCAACGCCGCCAGCGTGCCGGTGAGTAGCACCGTGGTGAGCGATGTGAGTTCGATCAGTGGACCGGCCACGATATTGGCGAACGGAATCGTGCCGCCGAATGCCAACACCCACAACGCTGCAACGCGGCCACGTATCGACGAGTCCACATGCTCTTGCCAGGCCGTAGCCAACGCCGTTGGCAGCGAGAAGTAGAACAGGCCGACCAGGTAGATGGCGACGAATGACCAGCCAACGCTGCGAACCAGCGTCAACCAACCGAGCGATAGAGCAAACGCTGCCAACGTGACGGGTGCGATTTTCGACGATGGCGTGCGCAAAAAGACCGTGCCAATGAGAACGGCACCGGTGAGCCCGCCGAGACCAAACGAAGCGTAGAGCCAGCCATAGGTCGTGCTTTTGGGGTCGATGCCGAGGTTGACATCGGCGATGGCCGGGAGTTGTCCGATGAAGGGCAGGCAGAAGAACGTGAACAGGCCCATCATCAGCAACGGCCGGCCGACCTGTGGGGCTCGAAACGCCACCGTGAAGCCGCCCAGCAGCCGGTCCTTCCATGATCTGGAGGTAGCTGTCCCTGGTGGAATGATGGCCCGATAGATCGCGAAGAGAACGAAGAGATAACTCACGGCATTGATTGCAAAGACCTCGGCATAGCCCCATGTGGTCACCAGGAACCCGCCGAGCGCAGGCCCCACGATCCGGGTGCCGTTGGTCTGCATCGAGTTCAGTGCAATGGCCGCCGACAGGTTTCGTTCACCCGCAATGGCAGGGATCACCGAGGTCAGCGCAGGCGCGTACAAGCCCTGGCCGAGACCGATCACGAACACTATCCCCAGCAAGACGGCCGGTTCGATCTCGCCGTCGATCAGCAGCGCAGCCAGCACGAACGTCCATACCATCTGCCAGGTCTGGCACATGAACAGCAGCCGTCGCCGGTCCATGGTGTCGGCCAACGAACCGCCGAGCAGGCTCAGCACACCTAGGGGAAGCAGCTGGGCGAACACGATCGCTCCCAGGAACGCGCTCGATCCGGTGAGCTCCCATCCGAGCACACCGAGCGCTGCCGTTTGCATCCATCGGCCGGCGTTCGAGAGCGCCGTGCCCAGGTAGAGGCGGCGAAATTCAGGGACGGCCAGCGCTTCGAGCGCGGTGCCGCGGTCGGCTGCCTCGACGGCTTGATTGTCGCTGCTCAAGAAAGAGCTTGGGTCAGATCCTCGATCAGATCTTCGATGTTTTCGATACCAACAGAGAGACGTACCAACGCAGGGTTGACCTCGAGTGGCGACCCGGCAGTTGACCCGTGGGTCATGCCGGCTGGCACTTCGATGAGCGACTCGACCGCCCCCAGCGACTCGGCCAAGGTGAAGAGCTTTGTCGATGTCACGATCTTGTGGGCAGCCTCTACACCGCCGGCCGGGATGAAGGACACCATGCCGCCATAGTTGCGCATCTGCTTGGTTGCGGTGTCATGGCCCAGATGTCCCGGCAGACCGGGATACAGGATTTCGCTGATTGCTGAATTGGTCGACAGCATCTCGACCACCGCCTGGGCATTGTCACAGTGGCGATCCATGCGCACGCCGAGTGTCTTGATGCCGCGGAGCAGGAAGTAGCAGTCGAACGGGCTGATGATCGCACCCACGCCGTTTTGCACGAACGCCAGGTGCTCGGCGATCTCGTCGCTGTTGGTCACGGCCAGGCCGCCCACCACGTCGCTGTGGCCACCCAGGTACTTGGTGGCCGAATGGATCACGATGTCGGCGCCCAGCGAGAGTGGCTGTTGCAGATACGGCGTGGCGAAGGTGTTGTCGGCGACGCACAGGCCCCCTTGCTCGTGAGCCGCGGCGGCGATGGCTTCGATGTCGAAGCAGGTCAGGTTGGGGTTGGTAGGGGTTTCGAGCCAGACCATCTTGGTGTTGTCGGCCCACATCGACGCAACCAGCTCGGGCTTGGTCAGGTCGACCGCAGTCCAGGTCACGCCGATCTTGCCGTAGATCTTGTCGAGCAGGCGGAAGGTCCCACCGTACGCATCGTTGCCGAGTAGCACATTGTCGCCGGGCTGCAACATGCGCATGATGGCGTCTTCGGCAGCCATGCCGCTTCCGAACGCAAAGCCGTGGGTGCCGTTCTCGAGCGCAGCGATCGATGTTTCGAGTGCGACTCGGGTGGGGTTGCCGGTGCGGCTGTATTCGAAACCCTTGTGCTGATTCACGCCTTGTTGTGCGTACGTGGTGGCCAGGTGGAGCGGCACGGTCACGGCGCCGGTTTGTTCGTCGGGCTCCTGCCCTGCGTGAATGGCGGTGGTGTTGAAGCCGGTCATGATCCCTGCGCAAGAAAGTGGAGGATGTCGGATTGGGTGATGACGGCGATCGGGCGACCGCCGTCGAGAACCAGGCTGGCGCCACCGCCGTCGAGCATTTCGACAGCCAGCGAGATGGATTGCCCAGCACCCAGCGTGGGCAATTTGGGGCCCATGATTTTCTCGACTGCCATGTCGAGTGTCGATTGGTCGTCGTAAGCGAGTTGCATGAGTCGAAGCTCGGTCACCGACCCCTGCACTTCGGCGGCCGATAGCGGCATGGCCCCCTTGGCGACCGGCAGTTGAGACACGCCGTGGGTCTGCATCATCGCAAAAGCGGTACGTGCGCTGTCTTCGGGCTGCACGTACAGCAGCGGCGGTACATCGTCGTTCTCTGCGGCAAGCACGTCGCGAACGATCGGCCCTTCGTCTTGCAGGAAGCCGAAACTGGCCATCCAGTCATCGTTGAAGACCTTTGAGAGATAGCCGCGACCAGAGTCGGGGATGAGCACAACGATCAGGTCATCGGGCTCTGCGTCGGCGGCGACGACCCGTGCCGCCGCAACTGCAGTACCGCAGGACCCGCCGATCAGCAGGCCTTCCATCTCGCTGACGCGTTTTGCCATGAGGAAGCTGTCTTGGTCGCTGACGGGAATGACTCGGTCGACGACCTCGGGGTGGTAGGTGGTCGGCCAGAAGTCCTCGCCAACACCTTCGACCAGATACGGGCGCCCAGAGCCACCGCTGTAGACCGATTGGTCAGGGTCACCGGCGATGATCTGGATGTCGGGGTTCTGCTCTTTGAGGTACCGACCAACACCAGAGATGGTGCCGCCAGTACCGGCGCCGGCGACGAAATGCGTGATGGTGCCTTCGGTCTGGTTCCAGATCTCTGGCCCCGTGGTGTCGTAGTGAGCCTGCACGTTGTTCTGATTGGCGTACTGGTTCGGACGGAAGGCGTTGGGCGTTTCCTTCACCAGGCGCTCGGCGGTCGAGTAGTACGAGGCTGGGTCTTCCGGCGCGACCGCCACGGGGCACACGATGACTTCAGCGCCGTACGCCCGCAAAAGGTCGACTTTTTCGACACCGACCTTGTCGGTGACGACGAACTTGCATTTGTACCCACGCTGAGCAGCCACAATGGCAAGGCCCACGCCGGTGTTGCCAGACGTTGGCTCGATGATGGTGCCACCTGGCTTGAGAAGCCCTTCACGTTCGGCAGCGTTGATCATGGCCAGCGCTGGCCGATCCTTCGAACTGCCGCCCGGATTGAACACCTCGTACTTCACTACTACGGGGCACTCGATCCCCTCTGTGACCTGGCGCAAACGCACCATGGGAGTGTTGCCGATGAGGTCGAGAACCGAGTCTGCGATGTCCACCCGTCGACCTTAACCGCGAGCAGTCGCTAGACGACCGTCGGAGCGGCTTCTACTGAGATGTCAGCTGGCACATCGGTGCTACGGCGGGTGAGATTCAGCTCTGGTTCGACCATGACTCCGGCCTCGCCGAGAACTGCTTCACCGAGGACTGCCTCACCAAGGTCGATCGCTTCGGCAATGCGATAGCGACCCGACGGGTCTTGCATCAGCCAGAGCATGCCTTCACGAATCTCGGGGTTTCGTTGGCCGATCTGACGATCGCTTGCGTCGATCAGGTAGCGGCGGGGATGCTCGACGGTGACCGAGATGGCGATGGGCGATGTCGTGTTGACCACATCGAGGGCTCGGAGCT
>ENA-ORXR01000762-ORXR01000762.1-marine-metagenome-genome-assembly--contig:-NODE-762-length-39750-cov-4.932297_pt1 | contig 39750 bp, 25 predicted proteins | sample MGYA00237866_ERZ511479 | MGnify/ENA metagenome assembly ERZ511479
GTGGTCGTTGGGTTGTGTCAGCAGACCTCGAACTCAACAGACACTGGTGTTGTCACAGGCGCACTGGTGTTGTCGCAGATACACCAGTGTTCTTGGAGGGACACCAGTGTCCGTTGGGGCTGGGCAACCTCAGGTCGACGTCGCAGTGAAGTCGCGGGCGGTTCACGCCGACAAAGAGTTCCAGAGCGTCAGGCACCCTGCCGTCGCATCACCCTGGAACCCCACCAGGGGGAAGTCGCCACCGCCTGCCGGTCGGGTGATATCCGTCAACTGCAGCGCAGGAAAGGGCTGCGCCGCACCGACCGCATCGGCGGTGAGGTCGAAGCTGACACCAATGACGTTCTCAGAACCCACGTCGCTCGGGCCGAACAACAGGTCGATCGCAACATCGAAAGACGTTCCGGGAGCGAACTGGGCCCCTGCAAGTGGGGTGAATCGCAGCTCCTGCGATGCGGCCGCCGAACCGAAACCTGTCGCGAGAATAAGTCCAAAGGTGCAGGTTCGGGGTGAGGGCAAGAAAAACTTCATACGATCAATCTCCAGAATAGGGTCGGGCTGCGCCCGCCCGATGGCGGTGTACAGCGGTTAATTTTAGACAAGGAAAGGGGGTGCCCGAAGGCGACAGTCGCGTTGCACCTCATCCATAGAGGGACGCGGTAAATTGGGCTCAGCCGCCATGTGTTGCGGTTGGCAGGCAGCGATCAATTAGATTGACTACTGCCAAAATATTTTAGCTGATGTATAACATTAGTCAATGCTGCCGGGTAAGAAAATCGACAACCGCTTTTCAACTCCGACGGACATTCGCCTAAGATGGTTTTGAAATTAGACTTATCACTAAGGTTGCTGCAAAAACTCTAAAACAATATCTTAACTTTTTAAATAAGCAACCAATAAATAAAACCAAACATTCTTTGGCAGCTTAACCGCTCAATGCGTTAAATACAGTCTTTTTACTAAGCTAAGTTTGACACGAGTATAGCATCGATGTTGAAAACATCGACGAACCTCCTTTTTTTTATTTAGTGAACTCTATTGACAAACATCGGCGAACGGAGCAAATCTCTCTACATCAAATTTCCGTTTTTTAAAATCTTTTTTGCCGTAGACTGTATAGATTTATCTGGATCTAATGACATTCTAAATAAAAGTTTATCCAATTGATCTTTACTGTCAATCTTATCTGAAAGCAAATCACTTAAGATCAATAACGATTTAAATCGAATATTACTATCATCATGCTCAATTAACACATACAGTCTTTCTTCTATTTGTTGCAAAATGGAAGAATCCACAATAATTATTTCTCTTAAAATATAGGTGCCTACGTCGATGAAATCTACGTTATCGGAGGCTATTAATTTCAATACATCATTACGATTTCGACCTGATCTAAATTGATCTGTTAATTCTTCTAATAGCTTACCTTGCAAAGAAACTGATCTCTTATTTATTATATTTAAAACTTCTGATTCTATCATAATTGCCATTACTTTTCCCAATCTCTTTTTAAAGGCAACCTTCTATTGTTCACCTCTTGTTCTAGTTTATTTAAATAATTTGTTTCAATATCAATTCGTTCTTGATGTCCTGCTCTTTCTCTGGCAGACCCTTTTCCTTTTGCAGCGAAATCATCTCGTTCTAATTTCCGAGTTTTAATACTAGTTTTAACTTGATCAATATTATCATAAAGATCTATGTCTTTCATTTTTTTAGGATCTGGCAACTCGTGCATTGAATGAGCAAGTTTTTCACCATAACCTTTTTTAGAAGTCTTCATTTTTACTTCACAATTATGTACCAAAATCCCCAACTCAGAAACAAAATAAGTCTCAAAGTCAGCCACAGACAGGTTATACACCGTATCTCTTCTAGCTTCAATCGTTATCGAAGCGATACTGGATTCGCAATCTTGGTTAAATAAAGTCAATTTATCCCCGACATCCAAATTTTTTGTCTCCTTCCATTCTCCTTGTACATAAAATGGATGCTCGGAACTGGCTTCTATGACTTGACCATCGACTTCAACTGAGTAGATCGTATCTCTTATAATACTGACTATGCCGGTAACTTCTTTGTAGGCTTTTTCCTTTGTGAACTCATCATAAGCCAGCACCATATCTCCTACCTTGATATCTTTGATCGGGATATTTCCATTTTCAGCAATAACCTCTGTTTCTCCGGTAAAGCAGAATGGACAAGGTGCGTCCAAGCCACCGTTTTTGAACATCTTATTTATCATGTCGTCCCCAAAACCCATTCTTGCCATACCTTTAGCGAAGGCTGGCGCACCATATCTAACGACCAGATCCCCGAATGCGCCTCCTCCAAGATCAGCCAAAAAGCCCATTCCAAAATCAGTTATTGCCTGTGCTTTACTATAATCAGAACCCTTTTCAACGGCTTGTGCAAGAACATCACCCGATGCTCCTAATGCCGCCTCACCGAACTTACCTCCAGGCACCTTGAACGGATTCAAGCCTTTCACAAAACTCCAGGTTACTTGTGTCTTATTGACTGCAGAAAATGCCTGACCGATGGTTTCCACATTCGCATCGAAAAAGTACGCCATCGACGCTTGCATCAACATATCCACTGCCGCTTCAGAGCCTGCCTTCAACAAGAGTGGCAGTATCGGTAACTCTCCATCTGGATCATTGTAGACCACTGGAGCTTAATCTGTAAGTATAAGTCCACTCCGGAAAACGCACAAAACGAAAATTGAGAGTTCATAGCTTATATTTCAATCTTTAGTAGCGAAGGCAGCTTTGCTAGGTAAGCATATTCAGAAGTAAGTGAAGCAAACCCTGAAAGTTTGTCCAGCTAACAAGATGGTGATGATATACTAAAGCATAAGGTGATGAACCAAGTGTAAAAAACTAGAGTACGATCAAATTGGCGTTATTTTTTTGAAAAAATCACGCCAAATTCCAACAAGAATTACTCCGTTTTCAGATCACAGTTTACAAAAATTAAGCAATCCTAACCTTTAAATTTTCAAAGCGACCTACTGCTTTTTATTTGAGATTTAGAACAAGGTAGTTAAGTTTTTTGGATACGCAAACGGACAGTTGCCAAGACTCCCCTTGACTATTGGAACTGGCTGATATAATGATTCCTTATTTCATGTTTACTTTCAAAATATTAATGTTGGATCCAATTTAAGTGATCGATCAAACAAATCCAATTTGAAACCTTAATCTCGATAAAAACACTTACCTTTTATATTGAAATTTCAACCGTTACTCCGAACTTTTAATTGTACTAAATATAATTTGCTATTTTTCTTCACGAAACCACTTATGCGCAAACTCATATTTTCGTTTTACTTTCTGTTGGCCATAATGAGTTGTTGCCATTCCCAAAACTATTCATTTCGGCAGTACACTACCGACGATGGCCTGCCTACGAACTATATCTACGGTGTAATAGAAGATGACAGAGGCTATATCTGGATGAATACCGAAAACGGGCTTTCCAGATTTGATGGCAATAATTTTCGTAACTATACTACCGCAGATGGCTTACCGCACAATGATGTCCACTACCTACATAAAGATACATCGGGTACTATCTATATCCAATCAGCAGGAAAGACAGCTGCATATATAGAACAGGACTCTATCATCTCTTTAGCCTTTAAAAAAAATCAATTAACAAACTCTTATAATTCTGCATTGTATACTGATAGTAAACATACTTTTTACAAATTTAACAAGAATCATAGTATAGATTCTTTCATCATGCCTCAGCCATCGCCCAATGGTTTACCAAAATATGAAGAAACTTTTGGTTGGGTAAATACAAATAATACAGATTATCAAGGTTTTATTCCAGAGGCTAATACATACTTCGAAAATAAAAAAGGAGTGTTAAAGCAATACCCACTCGAATATAATATTCTTAATCCAACTCATCCATCTAAGTGCTTTTACAGTCAAACGTTTTCATGTGTAGCTGATCTTAAGGGAATATTCTTTATTAATCTAGAAACGAAGGAACAATTTTTTTATAAGTGGCTGGATATATTTAAAACGTCCCTCAAAAGAAAAGTATATACCATTAATTATGGTGCTACTGGAGAACTTATCGTCGGTACCAGTGAAGGATTTGTTATTTTCGATTCGAACTTAAATATTAATAAAATTTTCACTCCTCAAAATATCAGCGACAAGTATACTTTGCATCGACTTTTTATTGATAGTCAAGGAAATTATTGGATAAGTACTCGTGAGGGAGGTGTATTTTTCATCACCCAGGCTGAATTAAAAACGACTTTAATTCAAGCAGCAGAACCACACGATCAACTCATAGAAAGATTAATAAAGAGAGACACAAATTTGTATGCCATATCGGACAATTCCAATATCTATAAGTTAAAAAACAATGTACTTTACACTAAGTATAAAGCTCCTTTTCAGTCAAATTTTAATGATGAAATAGTACTACCAAATAATGATATTTTAATCGCTACGGGGTCAAACACTCCATTTATTATTGATGTTACAGAAAAGGTTTTACCATTGCAAAAATATCCGATGCTTAGCAGTATTATGCTCTATGCTCCACTGAACGCAAAAAGTTTTTTGAATATTAAACAAGTGACTTATAATGCAAATGAAGAGATAATTTTCTATTCAACGTCGTACACTATTTCTGGCACATATTCCTTCCAAAAGTCATCAAAAAAAACAAGCATTGTCGATGCTCAACAATCCCAAATAATTTACACCGATACATTTAATTTTAAAAGTTACTTTGTGCAAAATAATACGATTTTATCTTATGACAATGGAGCGCTAATCACAGAGTTGGATTCTATAGCTGGAGTTGTTAGTTTATTTGCTAAAGACAAGCAACATCTTTGGATAGGCACACGCAATGATGGTTTATTTGAATGGAACAGAAATGAAAATAAACTCCTAAAAATATCCAATCGCAAATATGTCCGAAGAATATTTAAAGAAGATAGTTTGTATTATTTAGCAAGTAGTGAGGGGCTCATTAAGCTAGAGGAAAGTGACAGGAAGTATGCCGAAACTTATGTTTATAATAAAAAAGATGGCCTACCTTCCGCCGAAATATATGATGTTATTGTGGATAATAGCTTTGTTTATGTTGCTGGCAATAAAGGCATTGCTAAGATAGAAAAAGTGACTTCTAATGGGTTCAGAGATACCATAAAACGATTGAAAATTCAATCCCTTAAAGTAGGAGGTGTAGCAACTACTTGGATACAAAACCAAAATTTAAAGCCCACAGAAAATGATATTGAAATCAACTATCATCTACTGGACTATACCAGCAAAGGACAAATAAAATACGAATACAAACTCGCACCTATTCAATCAGCATGGATCTCCACTACGGAAAGAAGGATCAACTTTTCTGCACTCCGCCCTGCTGACTATAGTTTTAGCCTTAGAGCAACGGATTTATATGGAAAAACTTATTTGATAGACCATGCCATAACATTTACCATTCAAGAAGCAGTCTGGCAACAGCTTTGGTTTCAAATTTTGGCAATAGGTAGTCTTTTCGGCTTACTATACTTTATCATTAAAAAAAGAGAACAAAACCAAGAAGCCAAACTTGCCCACGAAAAAACTTTAAACCACCAGATTGCCAATCTCCAAATGGAGAGTTTGAGATCGCAAATGAATCCACACTTTATCTTCAATGCTTTGGGCTCCATTCAGTATTACATACAAACTGCGCGTACTGATGAGGCAGATGATTTCCTCACCATGTTTGCACGATTGATGCGCAAATATTTAGATTCCGCAACTGAGCTTACCATTAACCTCCGAGACGAAGTAAATCTTTTAGATGAATACACACGCTTAGAAATGATGCGCTTTGAAGATCAGTTTGACACTAAAATAATAGTGAATGATAATATAAATCTTGATCAAGAAATCCTGCCTTCGATGCTACTACAGCCATTTATCGAAAATGCCATCAATCATGGCTTACAACCTCGCTTGGACAAAGGAGGAGAGTTAAGGGTTGTATTTTCAAAGAACAGGCAGGATCATTTAGTTTGCTCTATTTCAGATAATGGGATCGGTAGAACCAATGCTGGTTTAAATAAAAATAAAAATCACAAAAGTCGCGGCTTGCAAAATGTATATGATCGTATTGAAACACTTCGATCTAATAACATTAGCGAAATTGATTTAAAAATTGAAGACTTAAATCTGGAAAATAAGACATTTCCAGGGACAAAAATTTTAATCACGATAAAAAACTTGGACCATGAAAAAATATAAGGCAATTATCGTAGATGACGAAGCAAAATTACAAGAAGTACTCCGCATTAAATTAGAACGCTTTTGTCCAGAGGTTGAAATCATAGGTATTGCGAGTAATGCCCGGGACGCGTTCGAATTAATAAAGAAACAAAAACCAAATATCGTTCTTTTAGATATAGCGATGCCTACAGAATCAGGATTTGACTTATTGCACCGATTCCATAAAATTGATTTTGAAATTGTCTTTGTTACTGGGTTTAATCAATATGCTTTAGAAGCACTCAAGCTAAGTGCTGTTGATTATCTCCTCAAGCCGGTTGGTACTAAGGAACTAAAAACTGCAGTTCAAAAAGCCGTTAAAAATATAGAAACACGTAATGAATTAGAACGCTATAAAGTACTTCAGAATAATTTAAAAACTGAAGCTGAACAAGGAGATAAAATTTCAATTTTATGTGGCGACGCCCATGAATTTGTCAAAGTTGCTGACATTATCAGATGTGAGGGATGGCAAAAGTATTGTAAAATTTTTCTCAAAGATGGAACCTGCATAGTCAGTTCCTACAATATAGGATTCTTTAAAGATATCCTTCAATCTAAGGGCTTTTATAGTATACATAAATCACATCTCGTCAACCAATACCACATCAAAAGCTACCAAAAGACTGGTTTCGTTCTCCTTTCTGATAATAGCCAAGTGCCTGTTGCACGTCGTAAAAAAGAAGAGTTCAAGCAGTTTATTCATGGCATGAAGTAGAACTCGCTACCGCAAACTCCTTTTCTGCTACCGTTGGTTTAAAAAAAATATTACTACAGCATTGCAGTAGTAGTTTAGCTGCGCCAGCAAAGCAAACACAATTCTAAAAACTTTATTTCTTATACCCGATAAATACCAATCATGGAAAAAAATTTCTGGAATGGGCTACTCTATATTAGTCTATTATTTCTAACAACAAATTTTTATGCTCAAAACGTCTGTCTTGACTTTGACGGAGTGGATGATGAAGTCGCTACTACAGTTCCAATAGGCTCTTCAGATTTTACAGTAGAGATGTGGTACTATTCAACGGATAATTCCATTAATACGGATCCACTAATTAACTTTCGCCGCTTATTCTCATTTTCCGGAAGCCCTAATACAAGTTTACAAGTAGGCTTGAACGGAGGTGTAATAACAGTTGAGTGGACGGATTCCTTTGGCAATATATTACCCGTTACTAACATCCCTTCTACGCAAAACAATGGATGGAACCATTTGGCCTTGACTAGAAGCGGACAAAATATAACCATATACTTAGACTGCCAATCCATTTGGACGGGTACGCTAGTGGCCAACTGGAATATGCAAGGCTTTATTCTGGGTCCACTCTCTGGGGTTACTACTACAGAAAAATATTGGCTAGGTAGAATTGATGATGTTCGTATCTGGGATATTGTAAAAACACCAACTCAAATTTGTGATGAGAAAGATTGTGTACTGAGCTGCAATGAAGCAAATCTACAATTAAACTGGAACCTCGATGAAGGTATTGCAGGAGCTAATAATACCAGTATTCTCAATGTCCCCGATTGCTCTCCAAATAATCTAAATGGAATATTTAATGGATTCGCACTTACCGGAAGTACCAGCAATTACTTCGATGCTTCTGGCAATGGCTTAGTTTATCCTAACCTTAACAATACTGCAATTGAAATCAGAGATTACCCGTATCAAACTGCGCTATTAACGGATATATGTCCAGGTGAACCAGCACATTTCACTATGCTCCAAAACGGAGTCGTCCCTGGACCATTCAATAACGTGGACGTAGCTTGGTGGTATTACGACGATCTTATTACCAATCCAAATATACAGTTACTAAGTCCACCATTTACGGACTTCCAGTTTGGAGTTCCTTCTGGAAATATTAATTATGATTGCAGTTCTAGTATTAAGGGTTTTGTTGACCGTACCTTCTATGCTATCAGTACAGTAGAGTCTAATGCTAATACATCTATATGTGAATACAAAAGTGAAGAATATGATTTGAGAATTTGTTGTGATATAGGTCCAGCAACTGTCGATATTACACCTCCAGATCCCATCTGTGACAATACTGCAATAACAGTAAATGTTTGTTTAAATTCAAGCGATATTTTTGTTCAGGTTCCTGGACCCCATATTGATATAATTTGGACGATTAATGGCGGTTCAGCCACGAGCCTCAATGGACAGCTGTGTTTTTCACACATCATATTTCCACCTTATCCGAGCTTACCACATAATTATATTTTTAAGGCTACCGTAACTAATTGTAATAACAAGTCCGCCAGTTTCGAAAACTTTATTAGAGTAGATCCAGAACCAGTTTGCGGTACTATCGATGCCTTGCCATTAGGTAGTCCCCAAAACTTAACTTTTGTTAGTAATACGCCTCATCCAACGTATGAAATTTGCCCTGACAACGATGCGATCATAGGTATTGATCAGACTTTTCAATTTTGCAATCCACAGTGGCAATATTCATTTACAAATACAGCTGGGAGCTGGATTGATTTAGGTTTTTCTAATTCAGTGCAAAATACCAATATCTTACCTACTTCTGCATGGACAGGAGCCTCTATTTTTTATCGCATTCAATGTAACCCGCTGATAACCCCATCTGGCTGTGACCCATGCTTTAGTAATGTAGTCGAGATTCGACTCCAGACAGCACCTGTTCCTAATACGGTTAGTGGCACCAACCAATTGTGTAAAGGCGGAAGCAATACACTTACTGTTACTACGCCAAATCCAGCCCATACGTATACATGGTTTTGTGATGGCTTACAAGTAGCAATCGGGCCAAGTTTTACTTATACCGCCAACCAGTCCGCATGCTATTGGTTCGAAACTTCTGATGGCTGTTACACCGTAGATTCTCCACAATACTGTGTAGAAGTTTGTGAAGTCATTCCAGTAATGTCATGCCCTCAAGCTCCCAATGAATGTGCTTGCTTAGGTTTACCGATTACTTTGGATGCCTGTGCAAGTTACTCTACCTGCAACAACCCAGCCCCTAGTTTACAATTCACTTGGTTTATCGATAATGTGCAACAGCCGGCTTCGGGATGTACTATAACACACACACCTCCTGTGGCAGGAGCCACCTATAGAGTAGAAATCGTGAATACCGCTACTGGCTGTGCAGCCTCCTTAGAGCAAACGGTATTGCCATGCGATAAAAACTAAACAAAATTAGATTCAAAATAAAAATCAATGAAGCTTTTGAAAAACGCTCAAATGCTCATTTCAAAATATAAAAAATGAAAAAATTAATCTTTTACAGTCTCTTCACCTTCCTACTCTACACAATAGGAAATGGACAAATACATAGGGCAGAATTCAGTTCTGCTGCCAACTATAATGAAGAATCATTTGACATGACTTGTGTGCCTTGCCAAGGAAATCAGATATTGCTTTCTGTCGTAGAAGGAAATTCTAATTCCGTATTTGGAAATTATCTTAGTCTTGATCTATATGCCAATGGCGCACTAACCAATAATGCAATATTTCCTATTCAAGCAGGAATCGAAGAATTTAGAATCTTCGGAGATGCACAGGTAAAAAGAATCCTAAATACTACTACAAATAATTGCGATGGTTTCTTGGTTCAATTTACTGCCATTACCAATCAAAATTTACTGCCTGGATCATCCACTTTTTTTGAAACACATCTATTACGGTTAGATCATAACTTAAATGTAGTTTGGCACAAAATCCCTTTCAGCAATCAAGGATTTTCTTCCTTCGCGATAGACTTTCATATTGATAATGCTTCTAACCAAGCAATGTTGTTACTAAGAAAAGATTCTAATAAAACGCTTATGGCGGAAGTAGATTTAACTACGGGTATTGTCACCAACTCAAAAGAGATTGCCATTTCAAATAACGGAACTTTATCATCAGAACCAAAAAGAATAATTTATACTGGAAATCTAGCTGGTGTGCCTAAATACGCTATCACTGGAGTTTCTGCGGGGCAAGTATTCTTATATTTTATCCAAGCAAGTATAACTGTTGAAAGAAGAAAAATATATGATATTGATAGCGATGGGATAGCGGACGAGCAAGGCTTAGATATTGCCATCCACGGAAATAATATCTATATAGCTGGATCTTACACACAAGCTACAACGCCATCTATCATCACTAAGGGCTACCTTTTAGAAGTACAAGGTGTTGGGCCACCGTCAAGCCGAGGAAATATTGTTAATACTACGGAATATGATCTCTCAAGCAATAGTACTTATATCTACGACCTAGAAGCCAAAGCCGATGGATCAGGTTTATTGATGAGTGGACACTCCAATTATTTCGATTCTTCGTTTTTACCCAATACCCAAGGCACTCCATTTATTATGGAAGTCCAAGGAGACGGAACTGTTAATTGGGCAAAAGAGTATCATAAAAACACAGTGGATCAAGGGTACTTCAATAGCCTAAAAGTAGATGGCTCATTTGTATGTGCATGCGGTACAGCTTGGCAAGACGTTAATACCATAGAACTAGAACTTTTAAGTGTCAAGACTGATGCACTTGGAAGCGTATCTCAAACTTGCGATGAAGACTTGCCTTTTACAACTACTACTTTGACTTCAGTAGAAGTTCCTACCACCGTAGTGCTATCTACAGAGTCTCCAAATAATATAAATTTCACCTATCCACTTGGCAATTTGACTTATATCGAAAATCAATGCACCCCTAATCCTGCGACTATTAGCGGTAAAAAGTGGATTGATACGGACTGTGACGGATTAATAAACAATGGAGAGATTGGAGGAGCAGGATGGACTATTGAACTAAAAGACAATACTGGAGCAATTCTACAAACAACCGTTACAGACAGCAATGGAGATTATAGCTTCTCTCTTTTTAATTCTGGCAGTTATTTTATTTCAGAAGTCAACCAACCAGGTTTCAACCAAGAAACACCCGCTAGCGGGTCTCCATATTCCGTAACAACTACACCAGGACAAATGCTTACAGGTTTTGATTTTGGAAATTGTCCGTGCGATGATATCATTGGTATTCCAGCTATTCAGAATTGGACAGATCCAAACCCTACACTTGGTTTTTATGTAAGAGATGTTGTAGAGTTTGATGGATATATCATTGCATCTAGCACTGATGAGATAGCTGTATGGGACGATGTATCGAATCAATGGAATATCGTTTACATTTCTCCTACTTCGAACAATTTGACAGACATCATCGTGTTTAATAATAAATTATTTTTTGGAGGAACAACACCTGGATACTTTGACAATAGTATTTATCTTTCAGCTACTCCTAGTCCGACATTCTTAACCGGTCTGCCGCTTGTAGTAGAGGACTTTGAAATTTTAAATACAGAACTCTACGCTGGTGGAAGTAATGGCACAGGTTCTAATATTTATAAAACAGCTCCTGTTACTCCCCCCAACTTCACCCTTACAACTTTTCCTAATACTGCCGATGTATATCAGTTAGGTGCACACAACAATGCAGAACTCGTAGTCATTGGTCCATTTGGAACTACACTTTCTACCCCCTCTAATGATATTGTTATTTTTAACCCAGCTACAGGAGTCTACACAGGTATGGGACAAGGTCTTGATGGTTTAAGTGCACCTCAATTTGAGTACGGTCATGATATCATTAGCTTAAATAACAAAATCCATGTTGGAGGCCGTTTTACTGGTATTATTGGAAGCGTTACGAATGATGAAAATTCCTACGCCATTTTTGATACAGGATCTGGTAGCTGGGAATCCAATACCGGCTGTACTGGCCCATCAGGTGTTTGGGATATGGATTTATTTCAAGGCCACATATACATTGTTGGTTTCTTTAATACGATCAACAATCTCGCTCATCCCAGAGGAGTTGTTTTTGACGGCACAAACTATACACCTCTAAATAATTCGCTCAGAACAAATGTCTTGTATGCCACGGCGGTTCAACCTTCCGGCATTGACAGACTATATTGCTTTTCAGAACTGCAATTAGAGTATGCAGTCTGCGGTGGTAGTAATTGTGCTGCCTCCATTCCCGATGTTACTGCTTGCCCTGGAGAAAGTATAAACTTCCAACCATTTATATCTTTTCCTACTGGAACCTATTTATGGGATTTCGGAAATGGGGCCACTTCCACCCTCAGAAATCCAACGTACACGTACTTTCAAATCGGTACTTATACAGTTACTTTAGATTACGATGATGGATTTGGCTGCGCGGGTCAAACTATCGCTCAAGTAAATATTGTAAATGACCCAAATTGTAATTTTATCCCTCCACCAGGAGAATGGAAAAAATTATATGGCTCCACTGAAGAAGAAACTGTTCATAAAGTCAAAGCTTTTAATGATGGGGTCTACGTAGCTGGATTTAAAAGAGACATGGGTATAGAATATGCCACCTTTACAAAATTCGACATTACCAATGGAAACCTGCTTTGGGAAAAACAATTAAATCTACAATCTGAATTTAAAGACTTTGATTACAATCCTACTACAAATGAGTTTATTGTAGTCGGTCGTACACCAATCGCTGATATTACAGGTACACCGCTCGACAATCAATTTATCATTGCCAAATGGGATTCTAACGGGGGGGCTTTTGATATCAAAATGTATGACGATATCGGCAGAGATGGATTCGAACAACAAGTCATCGTGCACAAAAATCCGCTTGATTCCGATGCTCCAATATATGTACTTACTGGAAAAAATGCATCTCTTCCAGCAAACTCCGCAGACCTCTCAGTGATGTATAACTTCGAAAATAATCTAAATCCAAAATGGATTCGTGATTATCCCGAAATATCCGGAGTAGAATTAGAAGTACAGCGCGGCCTCGAGGACTTAACAGATGGAAATGTAATCCTTCTAGGGAATGGATCTATTGCCAATGAAGGAGTACTCTTAAAAGTAAACGGTGCTACGGGTACGCTTATAGCAGACGTATATCACCCTGGAAATATTGACTGGTATGATGCACATGAATTGTCTAATGGTAATATTTTACTCTCTGGAACAGATTTCGGAAATGGTCGAGCATTGCTGATGGTAGTTGATCCTGTTAACTTTAACCACATCAACGGCATTACTTATACGGCTGTCAAAAGCTTCGAAAAACTCTGGTACGACGACATCAGCAATTCCATTTATACCGTTGCACGCGAAAAATTTGGTCTTAAAAGAAACATCGTACATAAAACTGATTTCAATCTGACCACAAATACTTTCACTTCCAATTGGGCAAAGTATTTGGACAATGGAGAAACAGAATTTAAAGATCCGCATGTATATTATTCAGATCAATTCAACAAGCTATTTTACGCAGATGCTAGAAAAGGATCCCCAGGCGGTTCAGGAGATTTTGATTTACTGATTGCCAGTATGGATAAAGAAATGATTAATTGTCCTTGTGTTCAAAATTTCGGCACCAATAATCAAAGCTTTACAGTCAACACATCAGCATTAACCTGCAATGATCCCAGTAAAACTGAACTTCCATTCACTCAACCTGATGCTTTTGATCAGGTTAGAACTTGCGGAACATTCTGTGGGCCTATTTTAACATGCGATTTCACTTTTACGACAGATTGCTTTGACCTAGACCTCTTAGGCTCCGCATCTAGTGGCGCTGCCCCCTACACCTTTGATTGGGATATTGACGGTGACATCATATATGACTTACTCAATCAAAATCCGACCACACACACTTACCCTTCACTACCCAATACACAAACCTATAATGTAACCATGCGGGTAACGGATGCGGCAGGGACAACATGTACAACTACCAAGTCGGTTACTGTGCAAGACATTACTCCTCCAGCAATAATTTGTCCTGGTGACATTACACTCAATACTGACCCAGGTCAATGCTATGCTACCCACGGAGCACCACCCTTCACGGATGACTGTGATGACATGCCTACTATGACATGTACCGCTACTGGTACTAGTTCTGGAACTAATATTACACAATTCGACAAAGGGATTACTACTGTGACCTGCGTAGCAACCGACGCCTCTGGAAATTCCAGCTCCTGCACCTATGATATCACGGTAATAGATACCGAGCTGCCCACGGTTAGTTGCCCGACCAATATTGTAGTGACTATCCCAGGATGTGATGGCGGCACCAATGTCAATTTTGCTGCACCCATTTTTGCAGACAATTGCCCTATGGTATCCGCTACCAGCACCCATCAAAGTGGAGATTATTTTGAATGTGGAGTCACTACAGTGACCTACACTGCCATAGACATGTCTGGCAATACCAATACTTGTAGTTTCACTATCAACATAGTTTGTCAATGTGCAGCCTTGCAAAACGCCAGCATTGCTTGTAATCCGTTAGATGAACAATCGCAATATTTCACGCTCGTTGTCAATAGTTTGACTGGACTATCCAATCCAGGCGCACATTGCACAGCTACTGTTAGCCCTGCTCAAGGAGGCATTATTTTAACCAATATTACGACTTCATGGAGCGGCACACAATTAACTGTTACAGGTACTGCAAGCGCTAGTTGCATGCCTCCAAGTTTGGTTATCGATGTAGACCTTAGTTGCAACTGTCTGCAAGCACCACCCATCAACTGCACCGTCACTGCTGTTATAAATACACTTTGCTGCAGCACTATTGAAATTGAAGATATTTCAATTTGCAAAAACGGACCACAAGTAAGTATTCCCATCTTGCGCTGTACAGACCTTTGCGATCCTATTCAAGTACGTTGGTACGTCCAAGACGCACCATGTACAGGCGTCCCATCGGGGCCCACTTTCATGGTGACCAACGGCTGTCAAGACTTAATTTTAGATCCACAATTTCACAGTGGAGACATTTGCATTTATGCAGAAGTAGACGTCAGCACTTCCAAAACAGCTTGTCAAGGATTGACCTTAGTCACTAATGTAGCGAACATCACACTGTGCGAACCCGTCACCTGCGGTGTTTCCACTGGACAGACGTATTGCTATGACGGTACTGCCATTACACCAGCATTATTAACAGGAACTTTGGCTGGCGAAGATGCTGATTGTCCATATACTTTGCAGTGGTATGATGACAATGGCCCCATACCTGGAGAGACGGGCTTGACCTATCAGCCCCCTTCATTAAGTATCCCTTCTGGAAGTCTAGACTGCTCCGTTAGTTACACCTACACCTTGAAAGTGAATACCGTCAATTGCGGAACGGAAGAGTGCGCCGCTACTATTTTGCTTTGGAATGACAATGCCCCGCAGGGTGTTTTAGCACTTGACCCTTCAGAGCAACTGCCACTATGCTACGGAGGCGATGCAACGCTTAGGTATACACCTGCCTGCGCAGGAGAACCAGAAATGTGGGATTGGTTTGTGAGTACAGACAATATCACTTGGAATCCATTGACTACCCAAGGCACGCAAAATCCTATTTTCAATACCAACCGTCTATATCAAGATACTTGGTACCGAGTCGAAAAACAAAACGGAACTTGCCCAATTGATCAGGTAGATTTCTTCATCCCCGTCAATGTTCCATTACAGATTACGAGCTTCGACGCAGTGCATACACCTACCTGTAGTCCGACCTCCATCAAGCTGTTTGGAGACTTTATGCCGGTCACTGTAGCTCCTTGGAGCTACACCATCGAATGGTATCGCAATGGACAAGTTATCAACACCACTACCGCGCTCAACGGCCCCATCTCTTGGACCTATGTACCTAGTTCGCTCAGCATGATCCCAGGTAATTACTATATAAAAGTGATTGACAACTGTTGTGGCACTACCGTCAAAAGCAACATCGTAGCCGTAGAAACGCCTTACGAGGTTGCCGTCGCTGGTCCCTGCTACCGTTGCAATGATGACCCGATTACCTTGGACGGTCTAGTGATCAATCCACAGTCAGGCGCGAGCTGCACATATCAGTGGTACAACAATGGCACTGCCCTTCCAGGCGCTACTGGTACCCAACTACAAGTATTACCATATCAGACTGGAACCTTCACTTTCGAAGTGACCTGCGTGATTAACGGGGCCACCTGTGTCAAGTCCGACACCTATACACTCCTACAGTGTGGTACCAGTTGCCCACCCATTATCAATCTATATGGAACAGTACCCGATGGCATTTACCATGCTGCACAAACGATCAATTTATACGGTACCATTCCTGTTGGAGCAAACGTTGTCTTGAAAGCAGGTACAGCAGTTATCCAACATCCAGGATCCAATATATTGCTGGGCGCAAATTGCACCATTCTAAACGAAGCTTGCCCATAGATAAGCTGCAAGTATATAAAGCTTACTAAAACTATTGCGGTGATGAGAATTTTTATTCTTGTCACCGTTTTTTTTTGGTCGAGTCCTGCACTACCTTCTAAGGTCGGCAGTTTGGTCGCTAGTCATCGCCTTTTCACAATCACCTTCTCAAAATAGCCTCCATTGATTAATTCAAAGTACATAGCCGAAGTTAAAAGTCCAATATCTAAATCTAAACTATTAGAAAATCCTTGTTTTCGAGTATCGGTATTCCCTGATACATTTTTCTCGAAAGTGTCTATTTTAAAGATCTTAAAAACTGAACTGAAAAGGTGGTTGCCAAAAAGCTGTCTAAGTTACTCTCATCTCCAATTACTAATTCAGTAAGGCCAATGCTATAACTGAAGTTTAGGTTAACTGTAAAATCTGTGTTTATCTTATATCCAAGATCCATACCTACAATACCAAACATTGAATGTCTCTGCCTCCCGTCTACACCAAACTTAACATCATCTTGGATCCTTTCACTGCTTACTGCTTGCGTCCAAAAATCTTTCTGATAAACAACTAAATCTCCCTTACCATTTAGAATCACATTATGACCAATTCCTATATTTAACGAGGCTACGAGTTTGTCGTTCTCTGCATATTTCCATCTCAATTCTATTGGTGTAGAAATAGTATTAAAATGTACATATCCATCAGTTTCTACGTCATTTATTGGATCGCCTTCATTGTATTCAGATCGCTCTCCATATCTAATAAATGACGGGGAAAATCTAATAGCAAGGCTCTTATTAAGTGTAAAATTAAATGGTATTCCGATGGTGACAAAATTAGTAGGCTTATTACCCTCATAATTAGTTATTAACAGACCTGCTCTAGAATATCCTATATTTAAACCAATCTGGTTCTGTGCATTAGTCAATAAATAGGAAGAGATTAAAAATAGTATTAAGGTTAGTTTTTTCATTTGTTGGTATTTATGCTTGGTTAATATCTAACTGAAAATTGACTTTTTTTAAGTTTCTTAATTGGTGATGTTAATTAAAGTTACTTAAATAAAATGGGATTTTTGTTAGGATCAAATATTTAATCAGAAGCAGTTGTTCAGAATTACCACGTTTTCAGTGTGAAATCTATGGAAATAGGTTAAAGACATCCCCATTAAAACGATTGCATTATATTAGGTACGAGGATTCAGTAGAGGACTCAGGAAGGGCTACGTTTTCAATTCGTCGCTCGATATTTATGTTACTTTACAGGTGCAATCCACACTCTGTTTTGGGTGAATTATTCCAACGGCCCGAGCGATCATCACCTGGCACAGTGCAGTGCGTACATCCAACTGACGAATATCCCTTATTTTTTAGCGGATGAAAAGGTAAGTGATGGCGCATGATAAATTCATCTCGACCATTGAAATCAATATCCAAAAGAGGGTAGAATTTAGTAATACTATCACGCTCCTCGAAAAAATCTAATGACTCTCTAAAATCACTTTGCCATCGCATAAGACCTGAAACCCAAATCTTATATTTACCTTTGATCACATGCAACGGCTCTACCTTATTGATGCCACAGCACTTGTCTGGATTTTTTTTCCACATTTCAGCATGTAGAGTCTTCGTGTGATCTTCTAGAACGGCTTTGACCTCTACTACATCTAGATCATATAGCTGAGTAAGGTATTGCTTATAAATTAATGTTTCAGGAAAGTGATATCCCGTATCAATGAAATAAATCTTCTGTTTGTTATTCACATCTGAAAAGACTTTAAGCAAAAATGCAGAGGTCGTTGCAAACGATGACGTCAACATAATATCCTTCGCGTCAAAATCCTTGTATAATTGCTCTACCCTCTGGTACACATCAAGCTTTGCGTATTGCAGGTTGAGTAATTTAATTTTGAGTATATCTTTTGTCAAATTCATTGTTGTTTTTTTAATTTATTAGTTTGAAGCACAGATTACAAATTTTTGGATCGCAAATAATGATTAAACTATTAACTTACTTTAATTAATCTAGCTAATCTCAGTATAAAATTTCCCAATTATTGCTTCTCCTTAATCATGTTTTTTGTGAGTTCGTTCAGCTCATCGACTTTAGATTCAAAATCTCCTGTGAGATACTTTCTATATTCATGTACATTGTCTAGCAACTCGTCAATAGTATTTGGAAGTACTGCTTCGAAGAATTGTCTAAGGCGCTTGGCCATCGTTGGTGATTTCCCATTAGTAGAAATGGCTACCTTCAAGTTTCCCTTAGTCACTATGCCGCCCATATAAAAATCACATAATGGAGGATTATCCGCGATGTTGACTAAGATGTTTCGAGCCTTACAATCGTAGTAGATCTTTTCATTGACGGCTTCATCATTAGTTGCTCCAATCACAATATCTCTTCCATCTAAATCCTTTACAGAATAGGGCTTACGTTGAAATACAAATTGCTTTTCTTCTATGATCTCCAATACTTCTGGTGTAAAGTCCATCGATACTAAAGATACGTTCGCACGCGGCGAAGATTTGAGCAAAAAAGTCAATTTTTCCAGACCAACAAAACCACCACCTACTAATAAAATATTAAGTTGATGTGGCTTCAAGAATATGGGATATAATTCGTTCATGATTTTTTGTTTTCTGTTGATTTAGCTATTTGTGCAAAAACCAAGTCTTGCCAATTTTTACTATTTCTTACCACTTCGCCAATTACGATCACTGCTGGATTTTTTATATTATGCGTAGCCACTTCTGATTGGATAGTTGAGATAGTTCCCATCACATGCTTTTGATTTTTGCAATGTGCATTTTGGATAACGGCTATAGGTAGATCTTCTTTTCCATGCTCAGCGAAGGCAGCTGCAATTTTTGCCAGCTTACTCATCCCCATCAATATCACTACGGTAGAACTACTCTGCGCCGCCAAATCAATATCCTTGGTAAACTCACCATATTCTTTAGTTCCCGTCAACACCCAAAACCCTTGCGCTAATGATCGCTCTGTAAGCGAAATACCTACAGCCGTGCTGGCAGAAGTGGAGGAAGAAATACCAGGTATCACCTTCGTTTCTATACCGAATGCTTGTAAGTAATCTACCTCTTCTGCACCTCGCCCAAAGACGAACGAATCTCCCCCTTTGAGTCGAACTACCTTACCATGCTCCATAGCATTCACAAGCAGTAGATAATTAATTTCTTCTTGCTTATATCTTTTATAACCGAGCCTTTTACCAACAAATATTTTCTTGGCCCGAGGCGCGAAATCTAGTATTTCTTTATTAACCAAAGCATCGTATAGTATCACTTTCGCGTCTTGCAGTGCTTTTACTCCGGCTATCGTCATTAAGTCTGGATCTCCTGGCCCAGCACCCACTAGGGTTACTTTGGCGTCTATGTGCTTTTTCATATCGTCAATGCTTTTTTACGGTATTGATCCGCATTTAAATAAAATTGTTTCGCATCGTTTAGATATGCTATAGCAAAGGCTTCGGTCGCCTTCTCTTTTCTATACTTATAAGTAAAGTCTGCAAATGATCCCGCCGTGTATACTTTTTGTTTTTCAGCGAATTCAGTATCGAACAAATTGACTACACTCATTTGCGAATTGGCTTTATGCTCTTCTGAAGTGAGTAAGGCCTTTGCTGTGTTGACTATAGAAGTATACGTATGGTAAATACCGTCTTGATACTGTCCCTCCTCTATAGCTCTGGCAGCCTTTTCTAATTTTTCTTCTGTTTCGAAAAATAGTGTGGAGATCAGATCTACTACGACACCTGCGCATTCCCCCACTCCTATGGCTTTGATATATGCTGCATCGTGTCCCCAGTCTATAAATTCATCCTTCGTCAGATTGTCGATACTTGCTAATTCTTTAAGGAGCAAATAAAAATACTTTTCTCCTTGCCGTTCGTAGTACGTTACAAAACCCTCCCCCTCTTTTCGATTGGTTTTATAATCATCCAGCACATTTCTCAAAGCTTGAGGCGTTCTTTTACTCGGTATCTTGATGACTTTATCGGCAAATTTTCCTAGACCATCACCCTGCTTACCTCCTCCTAATAATATCTGTGTAGCAGGAAGCACTCGCTTATCTTTAGATTTCATGGACATTCCTTGAAATCCGATGCTCGCAATCATGTGTTGACCACAGGCATTCATGCAGCCAGATGATTTTATAAAGAGTGACTCCTCTTGGATTAGATCTGCATATTCATCAGCAATAACTTGCTCTAGAATATTAGATAGCCCGGTACTACTTGAGATCCCTAGATTACAAGTATCCGTACCAGGACAAGCTGTAATGTCATTGAAATTTTCATAGCCTGGATCTGCTAAACTGACGGACTTCAATAAGGTAAACCAAGTATATAATATCTTTTCTTCGACATGTCTGATGATGAAATTTTGATCTATGGTCAAAGTAATTTCATTGCCTGAATACTTTGGTAACCACTTGACGAGTTCTCTTGCTTGCCATGTGAGGACATCGCCGAGTCTTGCCTTTACGCCGATCGCAAAATTGCCATCTTTTTGTACGAATACGTTTTGCTTTTTCCACAGGTTGTATTCTTCGTTTGCTTCTTCTTTTACCAGATTAACATAAGCCTCAGGCAGCGTTATTTCATCTTGCACATATGCAATTGGATGTTTCTTTTCCATGCCATCCAACTCTTCAGTAATTGCAGTTCTGAATTTTTCTATCCCCCAATCCTTGATCATAAATTTCAGTCGTGCCTTCATTCTACGATTACGTTCGCCGTATCTTTCAAAAATGCGGAGGATGGCTTCGATCAATGGGATCAGTTCGTCAGCGGGTACAAAGTCCGAGTAAATGTCTGCTTGTCTAGACTGAGATCCTAGCCCACCAGCGACCATGACCTTAAAGCCGTGTATAGTATTCCTCTCTATCTCTTTTGTTTTCGCAATCAGCCCTACATCATGCATGAAAGCGAGTGCCGTATCAGCATCTGTATTAGAAAAAGAGATTTTAAATTTTCTCCCCATTTCTTGACAGATTGGATTACGCAGAAAATATTTGAATGTCTCGTCAGCATAAGGTCTTGGGTCAAATGGCTCTGCATGATCTATTCCAGCCGTTGCTGATGCTGTGATATTACGCACAGTATTTCCACATGCTTCTCGGAGCGTGACATCGTCTTTTTCCAGTTCTGCCCAGAGTTCTGGTGTACGATCCAAACTGACATAGTGTATTTGAATGTCTTGACGTGTGGTGATGTGTAGTCTACCCTTAGAGTACTCGTCGGAAACCTCACAAATGCGAAATAATTTTTTAGCATTCAGCCTTCCAAATGGAATTTTGATGCGAATCATTTGCACGCCTGTCTGCCGCTGTCCATAGACTCCTCTAGCCAAACGTAAGGATCGAAAACCTTCTTCGTTAATCTTCCCCTCCTTGAAAAGGCGAATCTTTTTCTCGAGTTCGACGATATCTCGCGATACGATTGGGTTTTCAAATTCTGATCTAAAACTTCGCATACATTTTAAAATTTATGTGTTTTTAAAACCATTTATATCATGATGGATATGAAAAAAATAAAGCCTTTCAAATAGATATCTGAAAGGCTTTACTGTAAGATTGTATAGGTATAATTGCTCAATCAGCTCTCAGATATATCGAAGTGCAACAACAAAAGCAACAGCTGTTATTATAAATATTCATAATTTGTAAACGTAAAACGGCCTATTCCGAGTGAAGAATAGGCCGTCCATTAAAAATAAAATCACATAACTCCTAGTCCACTAATTTGTAGCATAACAGCAACAACAGCATTTCGCCATGATCGTGTTAAGAAGGGTATATGTTATTTGTAATTTCATATTGTGATAACAAATGTATTCGACTTTTGGTTATGAGTCAAGTGGTAGAACTATTTATTTTGGATTTATTTTCTCCCAGTTCTCAGCATATTGGCTGATCTTGTTAGGTATGTTTAAATTTTGATTATTTCTGGGTCCAAAGCTGACGAAGCAATCTGCACACCATATGACTGTTAATTATTAGCATGGACTGGCAGTTTATTCAATTTTTGTTTCAATTCCGAGTAATTGTATATCTTTTCCGAGCAAGGGGTAGTAGCAGGGGCCAGCTGTGCTGGTCAGACCAAGCTCCTATTTTCAGGAGCGCAGGGCCGAGCGAATAGCGAGCTGCGGATGGCCCGGTTCCGTGCGGGCAGAAAGTGAGCGAGTGCATCGGAATGATCCCAGCAAAAATTAAACATAAAAAAGGCCTCCCACAAAATGCAGAAAGCCTTTTTTATAGAATATCTTTTCTTCGCTAATTATCCAGCGACTACTTCGAAGTCTAATTCAGTAACTACGTCAGCATGTAGATTAAGCGTTGCTTTGTATTCGCCTAGATTCTTCACTTCTTTCTTTAGTTCGATTTTCTTACGAGAGATTTCCATATCCAACTGCTCTTTGATAGCCTGAGAGATTTGGATAGTGTTGACACTACCGAAAATTTTACCACTCGTACCAGCTTTTACGCCGATCTTGAGCACTTTACCTTTCAGGTCTGTAGCCATCTGCTGGAAGACGCCCACCATCTTTGACTCTTTCGCATCTTGTCTTCTAATCAAATCTTCCAGTCGACGCTTGTTGGTATCGTTTGCGATCAAGGCAAGCCCCTGAGGTATAAGGTAATTTCTACCGTAGCCGTTCTTGACAGTAACTACATCGTACTGCTCGCCTACTTTATCTAAAGTTTGTAATAATATAATATCCATGATTGGTGCTAAATTTTAGGAACGAGAAAATTATTTGAGCAAATCCGTTACGTAAGGTAAGAAAGCTAAGTGACGAGCACGCTTAACAGCTACTGCTACTTTTCTTTGATACTTCAGTGAGTTACCGCTGATTCTTCTAGGAAGAATCTTTCCTTGTTCGTTAATAAATTGGATAAGGAAGTCAGCATCCTTGTAGTCAATATGCTTGATGCCGAACTTTCTAAATCTACAGTATTTTTTTTTCTTTTGACCAATCTTAGGATTGCTTAAGAACTTTATATCATCTCTTGATGCCATTTTTTTTAATTTTTTTGATTTACGAAATTTTACTCTTCCTCCGCAGTAGTAGTGGTCGCCGCTTTTTCGACAACCTTTTCTGCAACAACACTTTCAACCTTAGGTGCAGGCTTCGGAGCAGGCTTAGCTGCTGGCTTATCCTTAGTGGCATTAGCTGGTGCTACATACTTGGTCTTTGCTGCTTTTGCTTTTGCATCCGCCGCTTTTGCCTTTTCGATAGTACGCTTAGCCTTACCAATCTTACCTGCACGCTTGTCAATGTTGTACTGAATAGCATACTTGTCGAGGTGAATAACTAAAAATCGCATGATACGCTCGTCTCTGCGCAATGCTAACTCCAACTTAGAGTTTAATTCCATAGAATCTGTGCTGTATTCTACACAGTAGTAGATACCAGAAGATCGCTTATTGATTGTATAAGCCAGTTGCTTAAGTCCCATTTCATCAGAGTGGATGATTTTGGCACCTTCAGCGGTGATCAAGTCGTGGTAAATAGAAGCGGTAGATTTGATTTCATCAGTAGTCAACACAGGGTCTACGATGAAGGTAACTTCGTAATGTCTCATTGAAACGTTTTTGGTGTTTGCAGCTAATTTTCCCCGAGACTGAGTGGAAAAAACTATGGTCTGAGGCAAACACAGTTAATTAAATATTTTAAAATCGGCTGCAAAGATACATAATATGTCTTAAAAAGAAAGGCCACGCACAAAAATTGCCTTCTGTAAGCTGCTTTTTACTAACTTTATGCTTCGTTTTTCTTGTAATTATTAGTCATTAAATGGATTTAAAAGCTCAGATAGACTTACAGAAGTTGCCCAAGCATGTAGCCGTGATCATGGATGGCAACGGTAGGTGGGCTAAGGCAAAAGGGAAACCGAGGGTATTCGGACATAGAAATGGAGTGCAGTCCGTGCGTGACATCTCCGAAGCTTGTGCTGAATTAGGTGTGGAATACTTAACTCTGTATGCTTTTTCTACCGAAAACTGGTCGCGACCAGCTTTTGAGGTGAACGCCTTAATGACTTTATTAGTAGAGACGGTACGCAAGGAGGTAAAGACCTTGATGGACAATGATATTCGTCTAGATGCTATCGGTGATATTGAAAAATTACCAAGCAAGACTAGAAAAGCACTGCAGGAAGGAATGCATACAACCAAAGACAACAAAAGAATGACTTTAGTACTAGCGCTGAACTACAGTGCTAGGTGGGAGTTGCGGAATGCCGTACAAGTATTGTCTGAGAAAGTGAAGCAGGGTGAATTGAAATCTACGGAAATAACAGATGAGTTGATCAGTGATCATCTATCTACCAAATCTATTCCTGATCCAGCGTTATTGATCAGGACGAGTGGGGAGCATCGTATTAGCAACTTTTTGCTTTGGCAGATCGCTTATGCGGAATTGTACTTTACGGATGTATTTTGGCCTGAATTCCGAAAAGACAATCTGTATGAGGCTATCCTCAATTATCAAAACCGAGAACGCCGTTTTGGCAAAACAAGTGAACAGATAGTGCTGTAAGGCATGTCCGATACTAAGGTGTACGTCACCTTAGATAAATAAGAAACAACTATTGATGAAAAATATTAGCTATCGTTTTTTTATTGTCTGCCTAAGTGTACTATTCGCATTGCCTATGATAGGGCAAGTCGATGATGCCGTATATGATTATTCTGAACCTAAGGAGTATGAAATCGGTGGAGTGAAGGTTACGGGCGCAGAATTTAGTGATGCCAATGCCTTGATCTCTATAGCAGGATTCAAAGTAGGGGATAAAATCAAAATTCCTGGGAGTGAGATTCCGCGTGCCATGAAATCACTCTGGAAGCTGCGTCTGTTCACCGATGTACAAATCTATAAAGAGAAGACGATCGGTGATATTATCTTCTTGGAGATAGCAGTAGTAGAGCGTCCGCAGCTGTCTAGGCATTCTTTCAAAGGGGTAAAGAAAACGTATCATGAAGACTTAAATGATATCGTGAACAAGTACTTACTCAAAGGCGCTATCGTCACTGAGAGTTTGAAGACAAATACTTCGGTTGCGATAGCTGACTTTTTTAAAGAAAAGGGGTTTCTGGATACTCAGGTTGACGTAAGAGAAATAGAAGATAAAGTAGGATTCAATAAGGTCAAGCTAGAGTTTAAGATTGACCGAGGAAGCAAAGTAAAGATCGATGATATCATATTTGCAGGCAACACCAATGTGAAGTCAGGTAAGCTACGTGGTAAGATGGACGGCACTAAGCGTAAGCGTAAAATATTTTCTTCTTCTAAGTTCTTGAAGAACGAGTATAGAATGGATAAAGAAAAGATCATCGCATACTACAACACACTTGGATTTAGAGATGCGAAGATAGCGCGCGACACGGTGTATAGAAATACGGATGGTGACTTGATGGTGGAGATCGATATCACAGAAGGGAATAGATACTTCTTCAGAAATATTATATTTAAAGGTAACTCTATATACGATACGGATTACCTGACTACCATCCTAGCGATCAACAAAGGGGATGTGTACAATACAGAATTGCTAAATACTAGACTAAACTATAGCCCTGATGGTCGAGATGTCAGTACCCAGTATATGGATAATGGATATTTGTTTTTTCAAGTCAATCCAGTAGAGGTGGCTATCGTAGGGGATTCTATTGATCTAGAATTGAGAATTTTTGAAGGTCCACAGGCGACGATTGATAAAGTTACGATCGCGGGTAATGATCGTACACATGAGCACGTGATCCGTAGAGAATTACGTACTAAGCCTGGTCAAAAGTTTAGCCGTACAGATATTGTGCGTTCACAGCGTGAAATAATCAACCTTGGATATTTTAATCCTGAAGCATTGGGCATCAATACGCCAGTAAATGCACAACGTGGTACGGTGGATATAGAATACACTGTAGAAGAAAAACCTTCTGATCAGCTGGAGCTTTCTGCTGGTTGGGGTGGTCGTGGTCGAGGAGTGATTGGAACCTTAGGGGTATCATTCAATAATTTCTCACTGCGAAATATATTTAAAAAAGAAACTTGGAGCCCCTTACCACAAGGTGATGGACAAAGGCTTTCTTTAAGAGCGCAGACCAATGGTCGTTTCTTCCAATCTTATAATGCTTCTTTCACAGAGCCTTGGCTGGGAGGGAAGAAGCCAAACTCTTTCACGGTAGGTGGTTTTCTTACACGAGTAACGAATGGTCAACTTAGTACTAGTGATAATTTTCAGAAGTTAAGTATAGGTTCTATTTCTCTTGGTTTAGGTACTAGACTGAAGTGGCCTGATGATAACTTTATCAGCAATACAACCTTAACTTATCAGATTCTTAATTTGAATAATTGGCGTACTGCTAACTTTGGTTTGGAAGATGGTACATTTGTTACGCAGGGTAGATTCAACAATATTAGTATAAATCAGACGATTGCAAGGTCGACCATTAACGAGCCTATCTTCCCTACCTCTGGGTCTAGATTCTCCTTGTCGGTGCAACTTACGCCTCCGTATTCTGCTTTATTTGGCGGAGACCGAGACTACGAAAATGAGACCCCTCAAGAAAAATTCAAATTTGTAGAATATCATAAGTGGCGATTAAATGCGGAGTGGTTTACTAAGTTGGTTGGTAACTTAACCTTCCGTGCCTCTGCTAAGATAGGTATGCTGGGTTCTTATACGCCACGTATTGGATCTTCTCCGTTTGAGCGTTTCGTACTCGGCGGTGATGGTCTTGCCAATCAGAATAGTGGGCTTCTTGGTTTTGACTTGATTAGTCTACGCGGATACGAAGAAGATGAGTTGCCTAACAGTCAAAATGGTGGTGCGGCAGTATTTGATAAGTTTACAGTCGAGATTAGATATCCTTTATCACTTAATCCTTCCGCGACAATCTATGTACTCGGATTTTTTGAGGGTGGTAATTCTTGGAACAGTTTCAAGCAGTTCAATCCTTTTGACCTGCGTCGTTCTGCTGGTCTTGGTGTACGTGTATTCTTACCCATGTTTGGTACCCTCGGATTTGATTATGGTCTTGGCTTTGATAAGCCTGGCGTGAATCCTGAGAATGGAATCTTTAATAACTATGGTAACTTCAATATTATTCTGGGTTTTGAGCCAGAGTAAATTTTAAAAATAATCTTTAATATAAAAACCCGTCGAGATTTGTTCTGGACGGGTTTTTTTATTTTGGGTATATCCCTGCGCAAAGATAGCCTTCTTTCAGTCGCCTGTCTTTGCGCAGGGTCGGGCTATGCATGACTACGGACCCTATCCGCTGGAAGAAAGCGCGGCTATGGTCTGCTTACCCTTCGGGACGCATCATTCCTATCCCTTATACAAAAGAAGGACAAAGGGAGACCACTCCGAGGTTAATCATAACCTCAAACAAACTTTGTTTCTATTACTACTTCAGACCTATTATCTGTGCTGGGAAATTCGTCTGATTTATCGTAGGTATATTCGGGAAAGGTTAACCTATACAACCGTAAGGAGGAAACTTAAATTATATGGTTTGGATAGCTCCGTTTTCTAGACTTTACGCTAAAACGCGGAAATTCTTATTGGCAATTTGTCATGTTTTTTCCAAAAAATCACGCCAAATTGGATCTTGCATTACCTTTATCCGTGGGTTGACACCCACGGCTACAAATATTTAACTACCGAGAATCGAGACAAGCTGCTCTGCGGTTATCTTCTCTTACTTCTGAATATGACAGATATAGGGTACCCATAAAAAAAAGCGTCCTACAAAGTAAATTGTAGGACGCATTAATACTATTTTTAGCTATGAAAATCAGACTCCTTAATCCAAAGTCTGCTTCACAGAAATCACCTCGTATGCTTCGATGACATCATCTACTTTGATATCATTGTAACCTTTAATAGAAAGACCACATTCCGTCTTATTCTTGGCCTCTTTGATATCCTCCTTGTAGCGCTTGAGCGAGGCAATCTCCCCGACGGCGCCTTCCTTGGTAGGATAGATGACAATACCATCTCTTATCAATCTTATATAACTGTTACGTAGCATCTTACCTTCTGTGACGACACATCCAGCAATCGTACCTATTCGGCTAATCTTAAATACTTCTCTCACCTGTACTTGCCCAATAATTTTCTCTTCTTCTTTCGGCTCTAGTAAACCTTCTATCGCAGATCGTACTTCGTCGATAGCCTCGTAGATGATAGAGTACATCTTTATCTGCACACCTTCACGCTCCGCCAACTGACGTGCACCTTGTGATGGCCTTACTTGGAAACCAATGATAATCGCATCCGACGCAGAAGCCAAGAGTACATCTGACTCTATAATCTGACCTACAGCTTTGTGGATAACATTCACTGAAACCGTATCTATAGATTGTTTGATCAAGGCATCTGAAAGTGCCTCGATAGAACCATCCACATCACCCTTGACAATAAGGTTCAGTTCCTTAAAGGTACCGAGTGCAAGTCTTCTACCGATTTCATCCAAACTTATACGCTTCGATGCACGATTATTCTGTTCTCTTTGGATCTGGTTACGCTTAGTCGCAATAGACCGTGCTTCCTGTTCCGTATCTGTTTCTTTAAATTTCTCACCCGCCTGTGGTGCACCGTTCAATCCTAATATCAATACCGGTGATGCTGGACCAGCTGCTTTAACTTTCTTACCTTCCTCGTTGAACATGGCCTTGATCTTACCAGAGAATTCACCAGCTACGATCGAGTCTCCTACATGGAGCGTACCGTTTAGTACCAGCATCTTAGTAACGTATCCACGCCCCTTATCAAGGGATGCTTCTATAACTGTACCCATAGAGTTTCTATCTGGGTTAGCAGTCAATTCTAACAGATCAGATTCTAAAAGAATCTTCTCAATAAGTAAATCTATATTGGTACCTTTCTTAGCAGATATATCTTGAGACTGGAATTTTCCACCCCAGTCCTCTACTAGAATATTCATTTCGGCAAGCTGACCTTTTATTCTTTCTGGATCAGAACCATCTTTATCAATCTTATTTATCGCAAAGATCATGGGTACACCCGCTGCTTGCGCGTGACTGATCGCCTCTTTTGTTTGAGGCATGATCGCATCATCCGCCGCAATGATAATTACCGCAACATCGGTCACCTTAGCACCCCTGGCTCTCATCGCTGTAAAGGCCTCGTGACCTGGTGTATCTAAGAAAGTAACTTTTCTACCTTCTTCGGTCTTCACCTCGTATGCACCAATGTGCTGAGTGATTCCCCCTGCTTCCCCGTCGGCTACATTCTTACTTCGGATATAATCCAGTAGTGAAGTTTTACCATGATCTACGTGACCCATGACTGTTACGATCGGTGCACGTGGCACTAAGCTTGCTGGATCGTCTTCTTCTTCCTCTTCTTCTTCATCTTGCTCTTCAGCGCTTATAAACTCTATCTCTCGACTGAACTCTTCGGCGATAAGCTCTATTATTTCTGCATCCAAGCGTTGGTTAATCGATACGATAACCCCGAGGTTAAGACATGTAGTGATCACATCAGTTACAGAGATTTCAAACAATGAAGCCAAATCAGATACAGAAATAAACTCAGTCAGTTGAATCACGTCAGTCTGCGTTTCTGCTGCAGCAGCTTCTTGCTTTTCTCTGGTGTTTTCTCTGTGTTCTCTTCTTAGTTTCTGACGCTTCTTCTTTCCGCCACCAGAAATCTTGGCCATGGTAGCTTTGATTTTCTCTTCTATTTCTTTCTGAGAAACTTCCTTTATAACTGGGCCTTTGCTCTTATTACTTGACCCTCTTCCGCCTCTATTTCCGCCTCTATTGTTTCCTCCAGAACTAGGGCGCACATCTGATACTTTTCTTCTTCTACGCTTACGTTTCTTAGCATCGTTTGACGAAGCTACTGGCTTCTTGGTGTCTTTCTTCTTATCAGCAATTTCTATTTTACCTAATATTTTTAGCCCTCTGAGTTCAGGCGCCTCAGCCTTCATCAAGTCTTTCTTGGTTTTTACTGTCGGAGTTTCTTCCTTAGCTGCAGGTGTTTCAACCACTGGTGCCTTTACTTCCTTTTTAGGTGTTTTTGCGGTTGGCTTTTTGACCTCCTCTACTTTTTTCTTAGCAGGTTCTGCTTTCTTTTTAGGAGCCGATTCATTTTTGGCTACAGGATTGAGATCAATCTTTCCTACTACCTTAGGCCCAGCTACTTTGGGTCTTTCTACTTCCTCTTCCTTTTTAGGAGTGGGCACTTCCTCCTTTACTTCTGGTTCGGGAGTTGGTTCTGGATCTGGAGCAGGTGGTGGAGTCTTAAAAATTTCTTCTTTCTTAGGTGGCGGTGGAGCGGGTTCCTCCTCTTTGATACGTGTACCGATTTTGAGTGCATCGGCTTGCTCCTTAACGGCTTTGTTTGCCTCAAACTCCTTGAGTAGCACAGGATACATTTCCTCCGTAACTTTGGATGTAGGCTTACTTTCAATATCGAAGCCATTGCTCTTCAAACAGTCCACAATGGTGCCGATGCCCACATTAAATTCTTTTGCTACTTTGACTAATCTCTTCAAATTACTATTGTTGTTTTAAGCCGAGGCTCTTCAATAAGCAAAAACATTTTTTTTAAATCGTTACTTGAGTTACATAGTGTATCCTACATTTTTAATAATGATGAAATAAAAAAAAAGCTTTAGCTAAAATTTTGCACAAAGGTAATGCAATTATATTGTATTGCTACTCAAAAATCTTCAAAAAGCCCTATAATCTCTTGATTATACGGCTTTTTGAAGCTAATAAATACTAATTAGGATATTATGGGACTTAAATATAGAATAAATAGTCAGTAATCAATGACTATTTGTCTTCATCAAACTCTGATTCGAGTACTCGTCTTACCTCGTCAATTGTCTCTTCCTCCAAATCTGTACGACGTAGAAGCTCCTCTTTACTCAAGTCAAGCACACTCTTGGCACTATCGCAGCCGATTTCCTTAAGGGCATCGATGATCCAAGTGTCAATCTCATCAATAAATTCATCCAAGTCCACATCGTCGATCTCATTTGCATCTTGGTTACGGAATACATCTATCTCATAACCCGTCAACTTACTTGCAAGTTTGATATTTGTACCTCCTTTTCCTATAGCTAAGGATACCTGATCCGAATCCAAGGATACTGCGGCACGCATAGCTTCATCATCCAGATCAATACTGGTTACTTTTGCAGGTGTCAGCGCACGCTGAATGAATAAGGTATTGTTACTGGTATAGTTAACAATATCAATATTTTCATTCTTCAATTCTCTCACAATACCATGAATACGCGATCCCTTCATCCCTACACATGCTCCTACTGGATCAATACGATCATCGTATGATTCAACTGCTACCTTAGCTCTTTCTCCTGGTATACGTACAATTTTCTTGATCGTAATGAGTCCATCCTCAATCTCAGGAACCTCTTGCTCCATCAGCTTCGCTAGAAAATCGGGGTGTGTTCTAGACATTACCACCACAGGATTGTTATTCCGCATTTCTACCTCCTTAATCACGCCTTTTATCATATCTCCTTTTCTAAGAAAATCTGCACGGATCATCTCGTTTCTAGGCAAAACCAGTTCGTTACCAGTAGCATCATCCAAAATTAGAATTTCACGCTTGAGTATCTGGTGCACTTCACCGAGTACGATGTCCCCAACACGCTCAGAGTATCGCTTATGAATTTCGTCTTTTTCAAGCTCCATAATTCTAGAGATAAGGGTCTGACGTGCAGCCATGACTGACCTTCTTCCAAAATCGGCTAAGAACAACTGCTCATAGCACTCTTCTCCCGTCTCATAATCTTCATCTATAGCATATGCTTCAGAGATAGATACCTCAGCCTGCTCATCTGTAACCTCACCGTCGGCTACGATCTCTCTCACTCTCCACAATTCTATATCTCCATTGGTATTCACGATCACATCGAAATGCTCATCGGAACCAAATTTTTTCTTTATCAGTGTACGGAATACATCTTCTAGGACACGGACCATCGTAGGACGGTCAATATTCTTCATGCTTTTAAATTCCGAAAAAGTATCAACTAAATTCAAACTCATAATTAGAAACTTATTTTAACAAATGCCTTTTCAATATTATCAAAATTCAACTCCTTTTGCACGACCACCGTTTTCTTCCGCTTCCCTTCCTTGATCCGTTCTTTATATTCTAGGATGATTTTGTCTTCTTCTACTGTTATCAACTCCCCTTCTGTCTTATGCCCCTCGTCATCTATTACGGCTAGTTTACGCCCAATGTTTTTAGCGTATTGCCGCTTAAATTTGAGCGGTCTATCTATGCCAGGCGAGGACACCTCTATCGTGTACTGTTCATTCATCCAGCCCTGCTCCTCTATTTCTGCCTCCAAGTAGCGACTAATCTTGCGACAACGAACAAAGTCTATTCCTTGATCGGCATCTACATAGACCTCTAATCTGCTGGCTCCCAGCCCTTTCAGTTCTACTATGAAGCAGTCTTGAAATTCCTCTTCTTTAAAAAGTGCAAGCAAATGTGCTTCGATCTTTTCTATCATCTACATTCTTTTAAAAACAAAAAGAGGGAACTTAACAAGTTCCCTCCTTCAGAAGATACGCAAATATAAACTTTTTTATATAAATATTTGGAATTTTGTTGAACGTCCTTTTTTAAAGGGTATTGTTTGGGGCCTCCCTTGCGGGCTACCATCGCCTTTAGTCGCGGCAAATCGCGACTAACAAGGCGATGGCAGCCCGCAAGGTCGCGTCGTCCGTTCCTACATCCAGCTGGCGCACCATCACTACGCAATGGATATACCACTACCACCGCTAGTCCTCAGCGCGGCGAGGCTATATCAAAATCTATACTGCTTTCAATCAAATGGAACTTATGAAATCAAAATTTCATAACTTTGATTACGTGGAAAAATTTGGTGATATAGAAATTAGAGTTGTAGGAAAATCAGGAAACCTGCAACTCAAACCTGATAATTACGACATCAGGCATATTGGAACTATCCTCCAAAATGTTGAGGACTTACTATTTCCCAATAATAAGAAAAACAGACCTCTAATTACTTATGATATTAAAGGAGGCTCCGTTAGGCACATCTTTAAAACTCCTATCCAATATATAATTGGTTTCAGTGCTATTCTAAATACTTATTATAAAGAACAGGCTCTTCCACGCAAAATCTGTCGGTACGTGCCCAAAAAAATTTATAAACACAAAATGCCTATTTTTGTTACATGACTATGATGGTAGATGACTTACTCCAGAGGGCATTGAGACAGGAATATCTTTCGATAGAGGAAGGGGTATTTTTATTTCAGAATGCGGCTACTCCGGACTTAACTTATGTGGGGAATGCACTGCGGCAGAAGCGTGTGCCTGGTAATACGGTGACCTGGATCATAGATCGGAACTCCAATACGACAAATGTATGTATCGCGAACTGTAAGTTCTGCAATTTTTATCGTCGACCGGGGCATGAAGAGGCATATATCACTACTATAGAAGAATATAAGACGAAAATCGAGGAGACTTTTGCGCTGGGCGGCGAACAGTTGCTGCTGCAAGGTGGGCATCATCCTGACTTGGGGTTGCAGTATTATGTGGATTTATTTAAGGAGCTTAAAAGCTTGTATCCAAATCTGAAGTTGCACGCCCTCGGGCCGCCCGAAATAGCACACGTTGCTAAGCTGGAACAGGCAAGTCATACGGAGGTGTTATCTGCGCTGAAGGAAGCTGGCTTGGATTCGCTGCCGGGTGCGGGTGCGGAGATATTGAATGATCGGGTGCGTCGATTGATCTCGAAAGGTAAGTGTGGGGGTCAAGAGTGGCTGGATATTATGGCTGCTTGTCATCAGCTAGATATCACGACTTCGGCTACTATGATGTTTGGGCATATAGAAACGGATGAGGAACGGATGGAGCATTTTGTGCGTCTACGTGAGGTGCAGGATATGAAGCCCGCGCATGCGAAGGGTTTTCTAGCCTTTATTCCGTGGCCATTCCAAGATGAAGATACTATACTTAAAAAAATAAAGCGCGCACGTAATGTATGTACGGGTGACGAATATGTCCGCATGATCGCTATGAGCAGAATCATGCTGCCCAATGTGGTGAACATACAGGCGAGCTGGCTAACTGTAGGTAAACCTATTGCTCAGGTATGTCTCCATGCTGGTGCAAATGACTTCGGCAGTATTATGATAGAAGAGAATGTGGTGAGTGCTGCTGGTGCTGCTTTTCGTTTCACCGCAGATGGTATTCAAGAAGCTATTCGTGATGCAGGAATGGTACCACAGTTGAGAACTCAGCAGTACGAGTATCGTGAACTACCCGAAAATATTGTCCAACAATCGCTCGATCGTAAAACAATGATTGTCGACTAATCATACAAACTTCTACCAGTCTAGTAGATTATTACTTTAATTTCTGCAACACCTCGTTGGAATTTTCTCTCTTGTTAATACCCAAGAGGAGCATTTTTTGGTTTGCCTTTTGCATTGTATAGATGTGAAATGTGCCATTTGTGGCCAATCATGCTAAACATATAGCAGCGTGGAATATTTAATGGATAAAGTGACCCGTTTTGAGCACTATTTTCCCAAGTCGTCGACAAACTACTTGAAGGAACGGCACTACCGTTTGTATCTACTCAAAAATATGGTGAAGCATTATTACTATCGTGCCATTCCGCCGAAGCATCTAATCCAATACGACAAAATAATCGACGGTAGTATTCCCATAATAATAGTTAACTATAACCGATATAACACACTGGTACCTTTGATAGATTGGCTAATGAACTTAGACAGCACGGTCTCCATTATCATAGTAGATAATGCCTCTACCTATCAGCCTCTTCTTGATTTTTATGACGTCTTAGATTTACCTAACCTACAAGTTTTACGTTTTGACGAGAACCATGGACTCAATAAGTTGATTGCAATCAGCCAAACGATGCAAACTTATGATTACTATGTAGTTACTGACGCAGATCTCATTCCCTATAGTGATACTGGGTCTGACATTTTAGAACGGATGAAAAAGATGCTATTAAAATACAAAGACATCAATCATATAGGAGCCTCGCTAGAGGTGAAAGACATACCTGATCACTATCCACTCAGAGATGCTGTGCTGAAATGGGAGGGGCAGTTCTGGAAGATAAAAAGAGAGGAGGAAGTATTTGAGGCTTTTGTGGATACTACATTTGGTATGTATAGGAGTGAGAGTCAGGTCATGAAGCTATATCCAGCCCTACGATTGGGCAAACCCTATACGCTCAAGCACGTCGACTGGTATATAGATCCTGGCGCTATAAATGACGAAACCAAATTTACCCTAGAGACAATGTCAACCGTGTCTACTTGGATGACACGCTTGAAAGCCAATATTTTAGATATGTAGTTCACATTGAGTTCACATATAGTTTACCCTGGGTTTGCATGACTTTATAAAAGTCGATATGGAAGTGTTTAATTCCGATTGGACTATATTTTGAACTTTAAAATGTCCTGTAAAATATATATATTTGTTTTTTAGAGCCCCGAAACTAACTAATATATGAGTAGAGTTAATTCGGAAAATCCATATTTTCATAAATACGATTTAAGTAACTGTGATTCCGAGCCACTAAAATATATACAAACAATACAAGGTTTTAGTGCTATTATAGGTGTGCGTATTGTGGATATGAAAATTATCCAAACCTCTTCTAATGTTTCTGAGTTTTTACCTTTCAGTACACTAGATCTCCTGGACAATCCTTTGTCTACAGTAATGCATACACATACCATAGATATACTTAAAAAAGGTATCGCAATTAATAGTTTTAGCGGTCTAAATCCTATTGTATTACCTCATACAACTAATATCCAATCAGACTTAGTGGTAATAGCACATTTGAGTGGGGATGATCTAATCTTAGAGATAGAAAAAATAAATAAGAAGGAATTTGCGGTAGAGTTCATCAATAAAATGGATGAAGCTCTCTTGCACATACAATCAAGTAAAGAACACAAGATTGTATTAGACAATCTAGCCAAAGCTGTTAAGGATATAACAGAATATGATAGGGTAATGGTATATCGATTCGATGAAGACTATAATGGGGAAGTTGTTGCGGAATCCAAAGAATTGTTCTTAGAGCCATATTTAGGGTTGCATTATCCTGCCTCAGATATCCCAGCACAAGCTCGGGCATTGTATAGAAAGAACAGGATACGTATGATAGCAGATGTTTTCGAATCCCCTCCAATGATGGTACACGGTAAAGAGGCAGAGCAAGAAAGAGCACTTGACTTTACTAAGGTTACAGCACGGGGTGTCTCACCTATTCATTTAGAGTATTTAGGTAATATGGGTGTTCATGCATCCCTCAGCTGTGCCATTATTGAGAATGATACATTGTGGGGATTGATAGCCTGCCACCATTACCAAGGCAGTAAAGAACTGAGCTATCAAGTACGCAATATGCTGCGATTCATGGCGCAGATTGTTTCTGGTCATCTTTCTTTGGTCCGTGCAAATAGTTATAGAGATAAATTGCTCCATTCTCAAACTGTTAAGAACACATTATTTGAGCAAGTAGATGTAAGTAATGATCTTGTTACTGGCTTACTGAAAAAGGAGACTAACTTGATGAACTTTATAGAGAGTACTGGAGTGGTACTTTTTTATGAAGATAAGTTTATCGGTCTTGGAGAATACCCTGACGACAGTACTATGCATAAGTTGGTGAATATGCTAAATACTGAAACAGACAATATTTATTTTTCTTCTGATAACTTAAGCCAAATATTTCCTGAGGATGATATTTTTAAAAATGAATGTGCGGGGCTAATGTCCGTAAAACTGTCTAAGAATGAATATATTATGTGGTTCAGAGCACCCATTATAAAAGAAGTTCTTTGGGGCGGAAATCCTGAAATAAATAAAGAAGCGCTTGCTGAGAAAAATATAAGGTTATCGCCGAGAAAATCTTTTGAAACTTGGAAACAAGTAGTAAAAAATAAATCTGCTCCATGGACTAAACATGAGCACGATACGGCCATCGTTTTACGTAATGATATAACCGAAATAATACTAAAAAGGTTTGACGAGCTACGTCGCTTACACTTAGAGCTACAAAATTCATATCAGGAAATGGAAAGATTTAGTTATAGTGTAAGCCATGATCTTAAATCACCTTTAAGGGCCATAGAAGGCTATAGTCAAATACTGATAGAAGACTATGAGGGCAAATTAGACGAATATGGTATAAGTGTCCTAAAAACTATCGTAGCAAGTATAGACAAAATGAATATCTATGTGGAGAGCATCATTAATATTACTAATCTTTCGAAACGTGAATTAGAGTCTACTAATGTAGATTCCGCCATTTTAGTAGATGCAACTGTAAAAGAGATATTAGCAAGTAGTCCAGAATATGATAAAGTAATGGTCGAAATATCATCCCCACTACCAGCAATAAATGGAGACGAAGTAATGATAAACCAATTGTTTCAAAATGTAATTAGTAATGCAATTAAATATTCTTCAAAAAAAGATAATGCCTCTGTGAAAATAAGTGCGGCAGAGGAAGAAAAGAGTTTTATATTTCTAATAGAAGACAACGGTATAGGAATAGAGAAAGAAAATATACCAAAGATATTTACACTCTTTAGGCGATTAGTTCCAGAAGGTGAATATGAAGGCAATGGTATAGGTATGTCAATAGTGCAACGTATTTTGGAACGAAACCAAGCCACCATAGATATTGAAAGTAAAATTGAGAAGGGCACAATTGTTAAAATAATTTGGCCAAAATAAAAACAACCTGATAGAGATATCGTTAATTGAATCAATAAAGAGAAATTTATATTTTAGATGATAGAAGATAAAGTATTTAAGGTTTTTATGCTGGAAGATCAGCCAACAGATCAAGAACTCGTTAAGCGACAAGCACTAAAATTTAATGATAAGTGCATTTTTATGACAGCTAACAATAAAGCCTCTTTCTACGAAAAAATAGATGTATTTCAGCCAGATATTATTTTATCTGACTATTCATTGCCAGACATCTTAGGGACAAGAGCGCTTGAATATGTGAAAGAACACTTACCTGATGTACCATTTATTTTTGTGACTGGTGCAGTTGACAACGATCAAGAAGTAGCAGAGATAGTTTTTCAAGGTGCGGATGGTTTTCTTCTAAAAAAACACCTTTCTAAATTGCCTACAGTTATGGAAGATGTAATTATAAAAAATGATCATCGCGTAAAATCTGCTAGGGACGCTGCTGAAAAAACTAGAAAACTAAAAATAAAAGTTTTAAAGCTTTCTGAAAAATTAAATGCACTTAACTTACCAAAGGATAGTCACCAAGAGATTCATGATTTGATCCATGAACTAAATTCAATTGTGTGAGTGAAATTTTATTAGGTTTAAAAAAAGATACTCAAAAAAAGCATGATTCGTTGGAGTCAGTTTCATATGCGAAGGAAATAATGTCTGGTCAGCTGACACTCGATCATTACAAAGAATTGATTCAAAAGAATTTTTTAATTTTTTCTAACATAGAACCTTTTATCAATGCGCAAGTAATAATATACTCAGCATTAGATTCTTTTAAGAGTTTGCGCTTAGCAGATTTAACTGCGGATATGACATTACTTTCAATCTTGTCACCTAATCAAGAATCCCCAAGTTTAAATTTCGAAAAGGATCTTGCTAGTACGCTCGGCGTGCTCTATGTCCTAGAAGGATCTCGTCTGGGAAATAAAATAATTCTTAATGCTTTATCTTCAAATAAAGCACTTTCATCTGTTAGCGATTTTCACTTCTATAAACAGAAAGGAATTTCGGTAGGTGGTAGATGGGGATTATTCAGATCAAAAGTTGCGAAGCATATTACTACGGAGGAGGATGTTAAGCGTATGACTATTGCAGCCAAAGACACCTTTGCGTATTTTCATCATATTTTTGAGAAATGATGCGCTATTTCTAATCTCTTTTTTCTAGAAGAATGTAGATTCATTCTCCAATAGTTCATTACTAAAGTTAAACTAGACAAACATAGAGAGATAAACGAAGTTTAATGAATAGATTACCTTATTTTTCTTGATTAGGGATATTCACAACAAGAGTAACATGTACAACCATATGGAGATAATCGAAATTTAAAGGTTTGTATTACTCCATTTTTCTAAATTTTTCGCTAAAAACGGGGTATTTATTGTAG
>ENA-ORXR01000763-ORXR01000763.1-marine-metagenome-genome-assembly--contig:-NODE-763-length-39748-cov-12.190290_pt1 | contig 39748 bp, 69 predicted proteins | sample MGYA00237866_ERZ511479 | MGnify/ENA metagenome assembly ERZ511479
GGGGAAGCCGGGCCACGGGCGCCCCGCTGTCCCCTTAAGCTAACCGAGCAAGCGGGCCCAAATGGCCCCGAATCCCATGCAGTAGCCTGCCCATGGGGAGATCTGGGGACCCATACCAGTGGACCCCCCTACTGTCAAGCAGATAAATCAAGCAATAAACACTCACGTGCAAACGATCCACAATCAATCAAGATATCAGCCAGCAAGGAAAAAACCACCTGTCCAATCCCGGTCACGCCATGTCAACGGCGAAGCTCGGTGCCTCGCTGGCGACCGTACCGGCCAGTTCCGCGGCCTGGCATCGCGTTATGCGACACCTGTGTCAACAGCAGGTTGTGTCAGGGGATGGAGGTGCTCTCCAGGAACGAAAGGGGTCCTCTCATGTGGCGTGTACATACACGCTGTCTGGTGTCGTGGGTATCCATGTGCAAAACTGGATGTCATGAGCCACTCTCGCGTGAAATTTCTGTTTTTCCTGCCGAAGGGGCGCGTTCTGATTGGCCTTCACGGAAAATGGATCGTTGAGGGACACACCCCAACACGGGCTTTAGCGGGATCGGAGCGATTTTCAATTCAGAGGTCCTAGTGTGCGCCCAATGATGTCCGAGATCGATGCGATGGCCGTTTATTTGTCCAAGCGGATCGACCCGGCTCATCTCGAGAGGGCGATCCGGTGATCCAGCTTGAGACCGGAAGGACAGCGAGTGAGCGGCGCGCAGCAATGACTGGAGCGCGGGCGGGCCTAGGAGAGGCGGTTTTCAGCCAGCTGCCGCCCCGTGGTAAAGCGTATCCGACGGCCCATCGAGCAACGCTGTCGCTCCGTGGGTGCGCCCCGCCTGACCAGACACCGATTCGGGAGTCTGGGCCAGTCACTCGTGGGCGGTTCAGTCAGTGGTCACCCTTTGTGTCGCGCGGGCGGGGCCCCGTGGCCCACAGGCGGTGGCCCGCCGTCCGAGGGGGCAGATGGGCGGATGTTGGGCCCGTTTCCCGGATGTGGGGCCGCAGCCGGACGCGATTGGTCGCAGGGCGGGTGGGTCCTGGAGGCATTCAGGCCCGAGGCATCGTTTTGGAGGTCCTGGGGCACTGTACGTGTGCACGTGTCAGCCGGCTGACGCATTCCCGCCCAGATCGGTCGGCCCGGGGGACACGCAGTTCGTCGTCCCCCGCTCTGTGTGATGCTCTGGGGGCCCACAGCCAGTGTCGTGCGCTGGGGTCCGCTTTTCGACGCTTTTCCGAGGAGCGTGGGCCGACCCCGGCGCCACCCAGGGTTTGGTCCGATGCCAATAACGGCGATTTGGGGAACCAGTGGCAGTGTTATCCTGCGAGGACGCAACGCCTGACGCTTTACGCGCGTGCGGTCCTCTGGCGGCCCCGGCGGTCACCCCCTCTTTGATGCCAGCGCTCTTGTGCCGCCCTGCCCCCACCCGTAATGGCAACGATGTAGGGCAGCCGCATCCGTTTAAGCGGCCGCGGTTTGTCTGTGGTCTTGACGGTGGACATGGCGACCCTGGCGACCCCGACCAACAACCATGCACGAATCGGCCCCGCGGAGCCTGGGACCTGGACGGCGGGCATCGTGCCCCCCTTGACCCCGTGCGCCGACCTCTCCCTCCTGGCTATCGACGCGGCCGGCCGCCTTTTAGCCCTCCTCGACGCCCACTCGGTTTCCCGTCCGGCCCGCCACGCCCGCCGCCGAGGCGGTCGCTGGGCCCTCCGCCTGACCCACCAAGGGGTCGCCCTGAATCGCCGAGGGGCGGCAACTTCTTCCGTCCGTGTAGTCCGCCGCGCCGTCCGCCGGGTCCTGCTGGCCGGTCCGGGCGCCACCCGTCCCCGCCTTGGGCCCGTGACTACCGCCGCCCGTGGACCTCGCCGCGCCGGCCGCCGCGCCCTCTTTGCCGGCCCGGACACCACCTGTCCCCGCCTGGGGCTGCCGCCCATTGCCGCCCCTGGAGCCTCCTTTTTTGTCCGCGGGGGCCCCCTCCTGGTCCACCGTGCTTCTCGTCGCATCCGGGGTGGTACGAGGACGCCCCGCCTTCGTGGTACGCTGGACACCGTCCGAACGTCTATCGGGCGCCTGGCGCGCAGTCATCCTGGCGGGGCCACCCCGGCGCGTTTTATTCAGCTCCGCAAGGGTACGAGTGGGTGCTGACACACACGTCGTCGCGGAACACCTCCGCGCCTTGGACCTGGTCGCCCGCGCCGCCGCAGCAGCTGCCGCAGCAGACGCCGCAGGACCTGGGGAGCTTTCCTCTGTACGCGGTGCAGGGTCCCCAAGCCCCTCCCCTCCGGCCTACGTACTCGTCCCTGTGGCGCGACCGACCCCACGCGTGGTCCCGTTCTTACCGCCGCAGCCGTACCTGAAGTAGGATGCGATCTTCCCAAGAAGATGGGGTCGAGTTGGGGGTGGACGGAGGACGACCGCGTCCCTCTCTGCGAGGCCTACCTGCTGGTGTCTACTGACGCTGCGCATAAGACGAGCCGAATCAAGGACGATCTGTGGGCGGCGGGGCATAGAGTGTGAGACGACAAGATGCTCAAGAAGTGGCCCATGCGCGAGGAGCGCAACGCAAGTGCCCTCGAGAAGCAGTTTAAGCGCATCCGCACGGGTGTGAGTACATTCATCTATCACAACCTGGCTGTGAAGGCCATGCCAAAGACCAGCGACCTCACGGAGGAGGACTTTATCAGCGGGGCCGTTGCTCGATACTGCTCGCTGGACGTGTACGGCGCCATCCGCACTGACCGCGAGAATAACAAGCGACAGGACTCGAAGCGCAAGCGCGAGGCGAAGCTGTCGCACTGCACGTGGGTGTCGTGCTGGCGGTTGCTCCGACAGAGCGACAAGTTCAGAGGCGCCGCCAGGCTGGCGATCTCGTGAACGGACGTCGACACCACGACGGAGGACGAGACAGGCAGCAGGAGCGGCGGCGTCGCCAAGAAGAGCAATGGCGGTTTACAACGGCGGCTGGGTGGCGTCAAGGCCGCCAAAGCGGCGCGCCCGGAGGACATGCAGTATGAAAGGCAAGTGCAAGCGAGCACAGACGTGGTGGCCGAGATGACGGCGGCGCAACACGAGCGCACCGCCCATTGCTTTTTCGAGTCGCCATCGATGCGAAGCACGCGCGAGGCGGCGCGCTTCCGCCAACCTGTCGTCAACACGATGCTGCAGTGCGCTGGCGTAGCAGTGGGGTCGACTGGTGGTGCGGGGAGTGCTGCGGGTGTGGACGATTCTGTGGACGGCCTGAACTGCGGCGTTGCCGGCCTCGGTGTGCGCGACTCGACGCTGACGGCGCCGCCAGCTGCCAGCCCGGCCGCCCGAGCACCAGCGCCGCCGGCGCGTGTAGCGTCGGCGGCTCTCGGCAAAGCTGCCGCAGCAGCAGCTGTGTCGGCGCCGGCGGCGTGGGCGGCAACTGGCGCGGCGGAGCGTGCGGGACGGCGCGCGTCCGGGGCTGGCCGCAAAGCACAGGTCTTCAAGGAGCAGAGAGAGAGAGCTGTCCTCGTCCGCAAACTGCAGACGACGCGCGATCTTGACGATAGCAGCGAGGTGAGCACCACCGACAGCGCTAAGGCAGGGTTAAGACTGTACTGTGCATTGCAGGTGCACATTCTTCTTAGTTTATAGTCGCAACGATGGTTCTTTTTTCCCCATTCGGCAGGGTATTGTTCTCACGCACTTGGCAGTCCTCGTCTCTTTCCCCAGTTCTCCACTCTTTCGTCCGCCGCGTGTAGAAGCTGGTGTATCAGCCCTACAGGGGAGCACACAAACCAGGCGCCGCCTCCGTCCGCAGAAAAGGGCACGGCGGCACAATCGAGCCAGCGGGGTTGCGCGAGCACGCCCAGAGCGCGCGCGAAAAGCGGAGGTGCACCGAAAGGGAGCGCGCACGCGTGGCAGGGGGCGGCGGATAGGGCAGGAGCACGCGTGAGAGGCAGAGGGCGGCGTGCCGCGAGGGAGCGCGTGCCCGTGGACCGGGTCGGCGCGCCGCGCCAGAGCATGCGCGTGCGGCAGGGCGCGGCGCGCCGCGAGGGAGCACGCGCGCGTGGCAGGCGGCGGCGCGCCGCGAGGGAGCACGCGCGTGTGAAAGGGGGCAGCGGGCCAGGAGGGAGAACTCGCGCGTCGCAGGGGGCGGCGCGCAGCGCCAGAGCACGCGCGTGCGGCAGGGGGCGGCACGCCGCGAGGGATCACGCGCGCGTGGCAGGTGGCGGCGAACAGGGAGGGAGCACGCGCGCGTGGCCGAGGGCGGCGCGCCGCGAGAGAGCATGCGCACGTGGCAGGGGGCGGCGGACAGGGAGGGAGCACGCAAGCGCGGCAGAGGGCGGCGAACAGGGCGGGAGCACGCGCGCGCGGCAGAGGGAGGCACGCCGCGAGAGAGCGCGCAAGAGTGGCGTAGCGCCCTCGCTGGCGAGGCCGCCCCAAATCGGCGGCAGTCTCTCGGTAACTCTCTTGGGAGCAATTCTTGCGGTGGGTCTGCCGCTGGTGGCCGCGCCGCGGGTGACGAGGCGACGACGTGGCGTCGGAACTGCGGACGTGGCGGCATGGCGGACGCGCGGGCGGCGAGGGCGACGCGACGTCCCCCCAGACCCCCGCCGCCGCCAAGCTCCAGCCGCGCGCTCGGCCAGTCACGCCGGGTTTTACTGTGGCGCTATCGACTGTGACCCTCTGGTTCACGTGCAGTAGGGAACAGAATATAGGAAAAAAAACACCCTGCCCAACGGTGAAAAGAAGACCATTGTATGTAGCCTGCTGTCGCTGTACGAAAGGTTCAAGGCCAATAAGGCACAGCAGTCGCTCTACACATGTGCGGTGAGGTCGGCACGGAGCTGCTCGTGCTCAGCAACATTGCGAGTCTCTCCCCAGGCGTCAAAGACGACGGCCATGACGCCCGCTGGCGGCTGCTCGACGGGGGTGAGGAGGGGGGGCGCGTTGGCGGCGGCGTGCGCGCCCCCAGAAGCAGGTCCCCCGGCGGCAGTACCCGGCCCGAAGTCCGCCCCACCACCATGCCTGCTGCCGCCGCCAGCTGGCCTACCATCAGGTCCCTTGCCCTTCTCACTCCCGGATCTCCCGTCATCTCCATCCACATTACCAGCACCCTCCCCCTCGTTAGGTCCCTTTGCGCGTCTGCGGCGGCTCAGCACTCGCTCGCGGAGGTTCTCAACACACATGCTGTGCAGTATACAGATCGCCTTCAAGCTGAGGACCAGTATCTCAGCCTACTGATAGCGCTCAGGGTCGAGGGCGATGTGGAAGCGTTGCGTGAGGACACCAAACAGGCGCTCCACGTTCCTGCGGACTGCCTCCTGCAGACGGTTAAAGAGCTTGTCCTCCTCAGTGGAGGGCATGGGGTGCGGGGACATGAGGAAAGCATATCGCGAGTAAATGCCATCCACCAGTTAGTACGGCAGCGTGCGAGTTGTCGCGTTCAGCGTGTAGGACTGGTTGCGGGGCGGCCACCTGCCTTCCGTCACGCCAAGGTAGAGTGGGGACTGGTGCATCACGTTCATGTCGTTGAGGCTCCCAGGTGTGCCGACAAACAGGTTCCATCTCCACAGGTCCTCGTCGCACACAGCCTCCACGACGATGCCGCGCGTGCCCTTACGGGTCTCGTAACTTCCCGTCATACATCTTGGACACTGGTGCCACGCCCAGTGGCTGCAATCAAGCGGGCCCATGCACCCGGGGAAGCCACGCTCCGCGTTCCGGTCCATCAACAGCTCCCCATCGTTTGGCCGCCGTAGTATGTAGACTCCTACTTGGAGCTAATACACCGCACCAGGCATTGAACAAACAGGTGAATGGTTGAACGTGAGATGCGCACGTACTCTTCAGCGCGGTCCGCCGCCTCCCCATATGCGAGGACGCGGAAGGCAGCGACCATCTTTTGTAGGGGGTGCGCCTGCGGGCGGCCCGTCGAGTTGATAAGCCGCCGGAAGAAGGGGATGTCCGTGACCTCCGAGTAGACTCGCCGGAACAAAGCACGCGGAAAACAGAAGCGCTTCTCAAAGTAGTGCTCGCTGTAGACAGGGTCTTGCCCATCGACCCCAAAATAGCCTCGCAGAATGTTGTTGAGCCCGGCATCAGAGTTGCGCTGCTTGTTGGGCCGACGTCCAGGGAAGGAGCCACGGTAGAGGCCGCGTCTGATGATACGCCGCGCACTGACGCGCACGTGTAGCGCCATCAGCGCCACATGCGCCTGCACAGCAGCGCAAATGGCCGCGCCATCCTCCTCGGACAGCAGAACGGCAATCGCGCACGGTTCGTCCTCATTGGGCTCTATGCCACCGAGCAACCCGACAAAAAGGGTGGGGCACAAGCAGCGGGGAGGCGCCGACGGTGATGGCCGCGCGCGGACGCCGGTGGCGGCAGGCCGCGCGGTGAGTGGCCGCAAAGGGTGATGGTTGTCGCAGCCGTGGGGATAGATAAATATTTCGGTCGAAAAAAAAGGGAATGCAGGTGGGAGGGACAGGCAGGAAAGGAGATGGTGCGCAGGTCGCGCTTCTCAAACCAATGGCAGAGCCAGGGGCAACGGACGAGGCCAAGATATCATACAGGAAGAGGGCGACGGACGAAGGCTGGGACGTGGGTGGCGATGCGGGAGGGGACGAGGGTGGCGATGCGGGAGGGGACGCGGGTGGCGATGCGGGAGGGGACGCGGGTGGAGATGCGGGCAGCTCGTGTCGAAACCGTGGGCGTGACGTCGACGGGTACGGTGCGTGGCGCGCCGCGGCCCGCCGGACCGACCGCCCCCCCCCCACTCAAAAGCCTCCGTGCGCAACGATGGTCCACTGGTGCCCCCGAAAACGCTGCGTGGGGGACCCACCTGGGGCCTCGAGCCAGTCGACCGCCGCACAGCTCTCTAAACACGCTGTGGGCGGCGTCGGACCACCGCCTCCCCTCCCTGAGCGCTCTAGGGCGGTGTTGGGCCGGCTGCGACCTGCAAAACGCTGCACGGCGGCGGGCCAGTCCCACGTAGCGCGCCGAATGATCCCCCACCCCGCCTCCCCCAACGCTCTGTGCGTGGTCCTGGACCACCAGCCCGCTCGAAACAGCCGCTTACACCCGACGCAGGCGCCCCGATCTGGCCGGCTGACCACCCGCTCCCTCTCCCAAAGCTCAGTGACGGTGGTGGGCTGGCCAGGACAGCCGATCACCCGCCCGGTCGCAACCCGCGTGGCTCACAAGGACCCTCTCAAATGATTAGGCTCACGGGACACAAAAACTCCGCGCTGTTGGCCAGTCCCAGCGGACAATGATTTTGGGTTGGCTCTCGCGTGGCGAGGTCCACTCCATTGCGACTGATTGCAGATCTTTGCTATAAAGTTTGGAACGTGGTCAGCGGCGTGCCCGAACACGATTTTCTTTCAACCGATACGTATTGATATATATATGGATTCGATCGGCCAATGAGAACACGGACAGCATTAGGGCCGACTAAGGACCGACCCCATTTTGCTTCGCGATTGGGGTAGGTCCGCCACCAGCCCCATTTCTGTGCTTCGGAGTTGATTCGTACTTGCAAGATTTCGTCATGAGCATTGGAGACCAGATTGGGGTCGATCACATTGACAGAGAAGCCGACTGGCCCCATGTCCTTAATAATCAGACACGTTTCTGCAACGCGGCACAACGTGTAGCGAACATGGGATGGGGCCGTCGTCGCTGGGATTGCTCTAATAGAATGGGATATACTTTTGTGCTCTCCAGAAGGGGTTGGGGGATGACGTGTATCTGTTTGAAATCCAAGTTTGCTTCAATGACGGGCTTCCATTGGTGGGTTGAACAGTAGAATGCCACATTGTGCTTTGCCATCTTGAGAGAAGACGACGTTGCATCTTGTGCGCCCTCCATGTGGTCGTTCTCTGAGAATACGCTAGCCATTTCCGGCGGGCGGACACGCTGATGACCTGATTTACGGCCCCCCCTGCTTCGCTTCGACCAGTTCGCTCGGAAAGGCGATACTGGAGCCACAGCGCTCCGAAACGATTGTAAACGAGTCTCGATTGAGTTTTATGCGCGAGGGACATTGGAAAAGCTACTCTTGGACAGCCCTACCAAGCATTTTGGAGCGGCTGACGATCGGTGCGTTCCAGCGTGTCACACGCATGTGGGGAAGCCCCTTGACAGAGGGTGACACGGGAACCGGTATGCACCGCGAACTGAACGCGAACAACAATGTACAGTCCTTCCACAAAAAACCCAGCACACCAAAATTTGCAACAGTGACACCACAAGTGACGCTCTCTGGTGACACGTGCGTCAAAAAGCGCACCGTGTTATCCTCAAGCCCGTTTTCTATGGACTTTTTTGCGGGCGCCAGGTTTCCAAGGGCGGGCAAACCTCTTGCGAACTCCGTACTCAAGGGCCCTGCGCGGTGTTAGTGGAGCCATGGCGAAAAACCAGCCAATTTTGTTAGGCAGCGGCTCGTTTCGTGCCAGAGACCATCAGAGGTTGATCTCGCTGTGTTGTTGCGTACAGCAACAGAAACCTGATGGGGAGTACCACTCCATCGGCTACTTTAGCCCTGCCCTTCTCCCTGGAGAGAAAACGTGTTTCGCCACGGAGATGGAGGCGCTTGGCGTCGTCTTGGCGGTGACCTACATGAGGTCATACCTCTTGGGGGCAGAATTCTTGGTCCGGTGCGATCACCGGGCGCTCCCATCAGTACGCACCAGCATGAGTCAGAACACGCGGATAAATTTCCTGAGACTCCGATTATCGGAGTACACATACGAGTTCCGGCCAAATTTCGGTAAGGACCACAAGGTCGCAGACGCATTATCGCGTCTGTTTACAGAGAATCTCGACTCTACTGCCCTGGAAGAGGATATTACCGCCCTCGCCATCGCCACCCGGGCGAGGGACGCTCTAGAGGCCACCTCTCCGGCCAGAACCCCCATGGGGGCGCTGTCTGCCCAAGAGAAAATTCTCGACGAAGCCGAGTAAGCGTTCTGTCAAGAACGGCTGAAAGAACTAGATGTTCTTTCACCACCCGACCTCAAGTGGAGTAGGCAGGCCGTCTTCTTTCGAGAGAAGAATAGGCTCTTTCTCCGACATTCGGTATATGGGAGGGAGACCCAAGTGGTCATCTCAGAGGCGCTGAAGCAGCGTCTCCTACGGTGCCAACACCAGTCCGTGTTGGCCGGGCAGTCCGGCTCTCCGAGGATGTATCGCACCCTCCATCGGTACAAATACTGGCCTACAATGGTCGTAGACCATTGAAAGCACGTGCAGCAGTGCCCCGCGTGCGCGAAGAACCGCCTCTCAACAAGGGGGCAAACTTCTACAATAGAGATGTTCCCAGCTCTCGAGCCCTCCTCGGGGCTCGCAATGAACCTGCTAGGCCCATTGATCACTTCGAGAGGCGGTCACCAGCATGTGCTGGTCATCTCTGACCGGTTCACCAAGCTGAAGCGAGCCATCCCGTATCGGGATGCGAAAGCGCAGATGGTATCGTCGGAGTTCATTGATACTTGGGTGGCTGCCTACGGCTTTCCCGACTCTGTCCTTCGGAGCAACGGACCTCCATTTGCCTCGGTGTATTGCGAGGGCATCGTCGGGTTGTTGGGAATATTCTCTAACTATGCCTCTCCCTACCACCCGCATACCACCAGGCAGGTGGAGCGATATGATCGCAGCTCGGTGCGGCAACTCCAGTGCTATGTCGCGGAGCACCAGACCGACTGGGATGAGCATATGTATTTTTACTACTGCGTATAATACGCAGGTACACGCGAGCACTGGGGAAATACCCTTTGCTTTTGTGAGGCCAAGACGGCTCCAGCGTATTGGCATGGAGCGTATGCCTCGGCATAGACAAGCCGAGGAGAGAACAGAGGGCGCCTCCACGGCGGCGAAACAGTAGAATGTCGGGGACCCTCGGGCCTCATCCCGGCGGTTCGTCGGCAGCTGGCCAGCGCCCAGGCCATCCAAAAAGCAGTCGTCCGACGCCTGAACGGGGAAAAAGAACAACATAGGCAGTTCCAGAGACTAGCTGTATCAAAAAGCGCCCTCACGTTCTCCAAAGAAGCTTCCGTTTTCGACCCAATGACCCTACATGCTACTACATACCGATGGGCTATAGTTTCTATTGGAGAGCCCTGCAGGTCTCCGCACAGTGAGCAGTAACCGTGTCACTGGTTCCCGCGCACCGCCGGTGCGGGATGCCAAGTAAACCCGTGCCCATTGGGCACGAGCCCTCTTTAAGTTGCGCGACCAGAGTGAGGAGAGTCCTGAATTCGTTTTCGAACGATTCCTCACCCATAGTTGGGATTATGAAGGACAGTTAAACATCCTGGTCAAGTGGTTCGGGTTTTCTGAAAAGGAAGCCACGTGGCAGTTTGCTTCTTCCCCCTCCAGGGAGAAAATTCGTAAGTATTGCATATGCACACGTGTCAAACTCCCCGCCTGGACGCGGGAAGGTGCTTTAATTTCTGACCAAGACGGGAGAGAAGACTTGGGCACCTTTGTGACTGCAAGTCACAAGCAAAGAAAAAAACACAAGAGGAGAGGCAAACTTTTCTATTTCCTACGGGGCGTGAGACCAGTCTATCGCAAAAAAGACGGCGCCCACTCTCTTGAGAAGGGCGATAATGGGCTGCAAACAAAGCATGATTGGAAACTATGGAACGCTCCGTCACCCCAGGGTGACCAAGTCAGCACCTCCCGGAACGGGCACCATAGCCCGAATGATAGCCCTGGGTGGAGTCATCCTTGGGTGCAAAGTATCCGAGGCCCGAGAAAAGCGCCGGGTTCGCCGAGGGGCCCGAGGGTACCCCATGAAGAGGCTGCGATATGAAGCGAAAGCCTGCCAGAAAGTGGAGCGCAGAGAGAGACGGCGGAAACTGAAGCGCCGCCGGCATAGCCGCTGCTCTGGTCGGGGCCGACGAGCCGGCCCAGTGTCAAAGCGACTAACCGGCCACGAACGTGCTAGTGTCCGCCACGGCGCCACCGTCCTCTTCCGTCATGAGACGGCGGAGCGTCTCGGCTGTACTATGATAGTACAGCCGCTCGGGTTCCTGCTTCCCACGGTTCCCGGCATGCGCCGGAGACGGGTCGCGAACAGCCACGTAACGCCCCCCTAGAGGAGTAGCGTGTGACACCCACCTTGGACGGTTGGCCGTGGAGCCCGAGGGCCCCACACGAGACGACACCTCTAGAGGGGCTCGGAGTGATGCGCACCCGATCGGTCCCACCTAGAGACATCTGACACAGCCGAGGGGGACACGTATCTTCCCGAATCCGGGCCGCTTGGAGGGACCGGGAAGCTTGTGGAAGCTTTTGCAATCCGAGTGTAAGCCTGACCGCGATGTGAGCTCCACGAGGGAAAAATTTCCGACGGGATTTCTATGCGGGAAAATTTTACAGATCTTGGGATATGTCGCGAGGTACAAATCTTGGGAAAATCCTGATATCTGGAAAGTCTTTGTGAATTTCCTGCCTCCGCCCAGAGACAGGCGGGGGTTCTTTTCCAGTGAAAGGGTAGTCGAGGATGCTGAACAGGGGCCACCATGGGCCCGGGCGTGAGACCGTGGCTCATTGTGCACTGGCCCCCCAATGGTGGCGTCCGGGGGTCGGGATGCTGCGTCTTGTTTCTGAGGGTGTGTAAGTGTATGCTTTGGGGTCCTCCTGCGTCTTCGAATAAATCGGTGTTGCGTTTGCGTCACATCCGTCGTTCTGGTGCGCTCCATGCCCTGTGATTCAGGCATTTCTGTTTTTTCGCCTTTGCTCCGCTCCGTTGTGTGTGCTGTGCGCTCCGACGGGGCTATACGCCGTAGGCTTTGAGGGCAGTATCCACTGCAGTGGGACCTCTAGTGTCCATTCTACCTCTCTGATCAGTTGGTCCGTAGGGGAGCACATGATCCCACTATTCATTCCCCTGCACTGACCAAGCCGCCTTTCGAGGAGAACCTTTCCCTTCAGAAATGTTGTCAGGAGAGGCGGTTTAGTGGTGGGCCAGCATAGGGAGTTCAAACTCAGTGTCAAAAGTGCTTAAGAACCGTCGTTACGTCAAATGAACTTTTGCCCACGAGGTGTACCACAGTGCGGGGATTAGGCCACTGCCTGGACCTATAAAGGCGCGTCGCGTGAGCCCTGGGATCTCGAAGCACCTGGAAAAACGTCAGGAGGACGGTAGCCCGCCATTGTGGTTCTCACGTCCACACCTATCTGGTGTTTTGTGAGACGTTCCCACCCCGCAGAGGAGATGAACAATCGGGCACACAGAGGGTTCAAAGGTTGCAGAATAAAGCACTGAAAAAATAAATTGGTGGCCTGATGTACGATAGGAAGACGTATGAAGATATCCAAGGCCAAAAAAGGGACGGGGGGGGGGGGGGGGGGGGGGGCGGGCTGGACGAAAGTCAACTCGTGTCGTTCCCCGGCACCATTTTTCGGCCTAGTCGTGGTACCTGCTGTTTGAAATTCAAGCAGCCCTCAGTGAGCCAAGAGCCTGAAAGGGAGTGGGCATGGCCTTCCGGGCTCTCTCGCTCCTCATTTCACGGAAAGAGCGTCAGTGAAAGACCGCGGTTGTGCAAACAGGGCTGCTTTTTCCAGTCGTTGGAAGACAAGATCGCCGCTGGCTGGCTTTCGGGGAGCGCGGGGTGGGGAGGATAGACGTTGGGCCTACCAGAGTGGGCGTTTCGTGCTCACTTCTGGCGGGGTCCTTCTGCTGCAAGCATGAGGTAGGTTCACAAATTCGCAGCTTTGATCGGAACTCGCATGTCGTGATTCGACAAGCGGGCATGTCGTCGCTACACCTCGTGACTCTCCGCGCTCTGCTCGCTGCTTGATCTTTTTAATCATATACCCGTGCACTCCCTCAGGTGCGCCTCAGCGGCCTCGGCCGCTGCTGGGGTTTTACTGCATCTAGGGAACACCCTAGAGCGGCCACAGTTGCTACCAGACATATCCTCAGACCCCCAGTAGGAACGGCCACCGCCCTCCTTGTACACGTTGTACCAGAGAGCGGCTGCTGCCGAGACCTCATCTTGAGCCATCCTATACCGCTTGTGCGCACGAAGGATGACGCGTGCCGCCTTCATGGCGTCGCCAGACGCCTTTCCCGCTGCAATGTCCCAGGTCTGCTCCATCAGCGCGTTCGAGGCGTCCAAAACGGCCTTTTCGACCACCGCAGATCACGTTGACGTCATCCATATCGCAGCTTATGCTCTGCTGGAAGGCTCTGGGATGGGGCCAGATGCTGCTGCGCTGGCCGGGCCCCAAACAGAGTCGCCCGTAGTCCCCATTCCAAACGCATCCACAAACTGCGCCAGTTTGCGCCTCGGGGAAAAGGGCCACAGCTTGCATCTCCGAAAGACCCCTACAGTCGCAGAAGGGGTGAACGCCGTTCTCTCGGTTGCGTAGGCCGCCTCCAGTTGCCCATTTCGCGTCCCCTCCGTGCTCAATATACCTTTACTCCCACCTTGTTGGGACATGGACGCTACAGAGCGCTGGAAGGTGGATCACGGCGCCTCATCTTACGGCTGCGTTTTGTGACTAGTGTTTTCAGGAAGGAAGAAGAGGTAGATCCGATGACTTCCGGCTGACGGTGCCCCCCCCGCGGGGCCCTGAGCAGTACCCAGGGTACATCGGGGTTTCGGGTGGTCCACGCCTCCGTACATGTGTCGATATCCTCCTGGAAAGCATCACAGTTCAGGATCTCAGTTTTGGTCCAATGATAGTCTAGGATGACAGTGCGGAGACAGCCGGGGGGCGCTATCAAGACGAAGGTCCACTGGACCCGACGGCGCATCACCGAACGTGTCTCTCATAACGTAGAAGCACACGATAAATGCCCCCGACGCACATGGAAAGACAACGAGGGGGTCCACAGTAGACGTCGGGGTCAAAACCGCGTCTGTTTGGCTTTTCCAGGCGTCTTCGACTCGCTTCACGGCCATCTGCCCTCCTCGCATGCTGACGCGTTTCTGATCGTGCTGAAACAAGGCGCAGGGACGGAAAGAATGGGTCTCTATGAACTTCTCCGGCTCCCAACCGATGGCGTTGGCCCCAGCGAGCACCACAGGACCCGCTCGTTTGTGTGCCAGAGCCTGGCGCGCCCGCAGGGAGAGGTGGTGGCGATTGCGCTTCCCCCGGCAAGACACCAACGGCTGCACGAGGTCCTTATCCCACCGCCGCTTGAGCACGAAGCGTAGTTGGGAGCTGGTGAGTGAGAAGTTGTTCAACCTGAAAGCTGTTGCGAGGCCTAAGAGCACCTCCTCCTTGTGCAAGTCCAGGCGGGAGGCGCCATGGGCGCGGGGGGTGTCTTCCATGCAGCGGTGGTGGGCTTCCCGCAAGGCGGCCACAGTGATGCCTGTTTCGCGAGATTACAGGTCCAGGGCGTCCCTGAGGGTACCCTCCGTACCTGCAGTGTCCACCACATGCGCGAATGTTGCCTTGGTTGCCATATTCGGCGGTCGGCGGCGGGGGGGAGTAGCTGGGGATGATGCAGGTCGCGGCCCAGCGAGATGCCATCCTCGCTTCAATTAGCGATTTTGAGAAACTGCCTCAATGCGAAGGGCGTTGTCCCGTCCCAGAGCTTGCGCAGATGTAGAACACCTGCATGGTTTGGAGGGAAGGCGCGACAGCCTAAAATGGTAGGCACCGAATCAACAGGTTTCACGTTCAGGAACACTGGGATCGACGATTTCCACATGCTATCAAAGGATGACATCGTTGAGATTAATTGCTCACAGAGCGTGGTAGAATAGACATTAGTACCTCAGGAAGGACCAAGATCTCCTCTTCGTCCGACGGTTTGGCAGAGCGGAAGACCCCTCGGGGCCCTTCAGCCCACCGTAGCCGCAATACTGACGCCTGCTCTTCGAACAGAGGACGGAGCTCCATACCGGCCTGAAAAAGGATGGTGTTGCTCCTGGGCACTCCCTTTCGTGCGCGTCTGGGTGCCTTCGCTCCCTCGCTCTCCCCATCGCATGCGACCCGCGCTGACTAGCGCGTGGCTGTTGCGCGAGGAAGCTGGCACCGATGCTCTCATTGATACTCCCCCTCTCCTTACGACGCGCTGGTGCCTCGCTGATAGGTGCGTGGCTGCTACCGCTCTTTCTAGTGCGCGGGTCGCACGCGGATGTGATCTACAAGGATGTATCAGTGTACGTCTCGGGGGCTGCTTCCCCGTTTGTTGCCAACAGAGCTCCGGTCTTCCCCACCTTATCCGCTTACACACTTCCACCATAGACTGCGTACGCCCTCGATCCGTCCTCGTGTCCCCGTCTCTGGTCTGGCGCGTTCCCGCCGATGCATTTACAGAGCAGTCGCGGCGGTCCGACAGTCGATGGTCTATGAGACGACCTGTGGCGCTTGTGGCGCTTATGCGCCTCGCGTTTGTGTTTCAGGCGGCTCGAGTATGACGGCGGGAGGCGCCGGCACAGCTGCATCGGAAATGCCGGCGGGCACGGACACAGCCCCCATTTCGGGGACGCCGGGCGCGCCACTGCTCTCCGTGGGCTCAAGCGCGGCCGCGGACGCCGAAGTGGCCCGGACCGGCAATGTGGCGGATTGCATTCAGCGGTATAAGCAGGAGCGCCTCTACTGCTCCCCTGCTGGCGACGTCGGGGACAAGCACACCTGGGTGATTTTTGGGCATATCCAGTATTCCCCCCAAAAGAAAGAGCAGCCCGCTGGGCTCGTGCCGTAGGTGGAGGACGTGAAGTGTGGGGCTGGGACTGGGAAACTTCTTGTGGTATCGTGAGGGGCTTGAGTTGTCGAGAGATGATTAGAGTGGGCGAGAGATGATTACAGGGGGCGCCCATAAGACGTTCACAACACGCGAGGTAGCCTATGAAAGTCGGACCGAGGGGTCGGCCGGGCACAACCGCTCGATCTTGAGGTCCGCAAAAGCCGACCCAGACGCCAGATTCAGTCGCAAAAGATAGCTGTGGGGGCTCATGCTACCCGCAGAGACAAAGTCCACCTCTGAGGCTCATAGGGACGCCAACATTGGGTGATAGGGACGCCCTAGGGGTTTTCTTATACGCTGCCTGCCCTGTAGCGCCACTATCTGGGACACCCCCGCCGCCGTGCCGCGGAGCATCTCAATAAAATCCCACCACACTGGTGTGGCGGGGTACAGCGCCTTTCGGTGTAGCACAGGTACGCCGCTCACCACCCGCTGCTCATAGAGCGTGAGGAGACCGAAGACGGTACCGATTGTCAGCTCATCCATCGCACGTGGCATATAAATGCCGCCATGGTCCTCCTCCAACTCGGGAGAAGTCTCCGCATAGTACTTCCAGGAGAAGCGGGGCTTGTACCCCACATCGGGAGGGAGCGCGTGCAACACGAAGTGCCGAAGCACTTTCCAGATCTCGAAATGCTCTCAAATGCGGAGGAAAGTACATTTCGTCAGCGTTCTTTCGGCAACGGCATCAAGAGGATCATAAATCCCCGAATGGCGATCCAGATGAAGATGTTCCTGCCGCTGGCGACGGCCGGAAATTGCCGCTCGACCAAGGACTCCCTCAGGGGAGTCCGCAGGTATAGACCATACCTGTCATCCGCGACGGCGGGTGTCGGCCAAGAGTCCGACAAGAGGTTGGCGAGGATTTCTTCGTCGATGTCCTCCTCCGCGCACAGAAGGGCGAGAACCCCTTCGGATTGACTATCGAAGGCTATGGCAGCCGCAGTGTCAGGAGCGATGGCCGAAGACATCTCGCCTGAAGAGTCCGAGAACCGGAAAAGATGAGGAGGCCCCACCCAATCGTGGGGTACAAGGTCACCGACGGACGCGGGGAGTCCCCGGTCGCGCCGATGTGGTTTCGTCTCCCCCGGTGACGACAAGGGTACCTCCGGGAGGACCGGCGCTCCGGACACCGCCAGCGGTGACAGACTTATGGGGCCGTCCCGCGACCCACTCGGCCCGGGTTGAATTCGTGCATAAGACACCCTGTGCAGGAGTCCCAGAGCGCGCTGCCTTGGGCATGCAGTGAAGGAGTCATGCGGGGTGGTTTCTACCCGTGGCCTGTAGCAGCCGTGAGACACTGCCCCCGGTGGCGCGATACGCGGGCCCTGAGGTGGGGGATAGTTGAGGGAAACCCCTCCGTTAGCGGGTGACACGGGCCACGGTACGAAAGAGTGACGAGTCGCGAGCAACCACGCAGCACCCCCGATAGAAGTAGCATTTGACTGCCCTTTTGGACGGGTGTCCCGAAAGGCCGAGGGCAACACACGGAACTACCTCTCTCGGAGGGTGCGATATGATGAGCACGCGATCGGACCTGCTTGGAAGGCCTGACACAGCCAAGGAAGATACGATCATATTCAAATAGGGGCCCTCCGGAGAGACCGGAAAGCTTGTGCAAGATTCTGTGAGCCCAACGGAAACCGGACCAAGATATGATCTCGGCCAGAGATGATATCCCACGGGAATTGTATCCAGGAAAATTCCAGCATCTTGGAGTAAGGCCTGAGATACTCATCTTTTGTATACCATGAGAGCTGGGAAGTCGCATGGAATTCTCTCCTTTAGCCTCGAGAGGAGCGGAGGGCCCCGAGGGGAGGGTCTTTTGAGGGTCTGAGGGGAACGGAAGGGATCAGAGGGCGAGGCGTGAGTGCTGCCTCGAGGCCTCCGACGCGGGCAAATAAGCTTCCGGTCACACAACTCGTGTTTGTCGCTCGGGGCGTCTTCCGCCGGTCGACGCCGTGCGTGTGTGCTCTGCGGGGTTTCCTGCCGGGGCGGATATTTCGCGACAGGACTACCCGGCGACACGGCCTGGCTCGCCTTCCCCCCGACTGCCTGGGATTGGCTGGGCGTGTTCTCACAATTGGTGGAGCAGCAGGGGAGGAAGGCGACTCAACCTTCCTCGGGGTGGTGGCGCTGCACCAACCCGCCTCGGGGGGAACCTAGGTGGCCCTACTCCCCTTGGTGCCTAGCACTATGGGCGGCGCCCCGCAGCGTCAGGTTCGGCTGAGTCCGGCCGGGTCGATGGCCAATGGGGGGGGGCATGGAGACCTCTCTGGTGCCGAGGTGCCTGGTGTCGGGGGGGATGGGTCTTTCCCCACCGGAGGCGGATCGTCGGTGGACGATCGCCACCCCAGTGCGGGCACCACGGATGCGGGTGCCCGCGGGCAGCGGCTTTTGTTCCAGTTCTTGCCCCCGGGCCTTGATCCGACTGGGACTCGCCCCCCGGCGGGCGCCTTCTCGGGTAGTACTGACCCCGAGGCGGCCCCGTCGGGTGCTGGCACTCCTTTCGGCGGAGGACAGCCGCCCGACGTAACCACGTGGGGCGGTGAGTACGTGCCCCCACAGGCCCGGAAACCTGCGGGTGGGAGCTCTAGTAGTGCTCCCCCAGATTCACGGAGTGCCAAGGGTGCCGCGGCGCGCGAGCACAGCGCCGGGACCCATGGTATCGGTCCCCCGGCTCTCGGTCCCGGTGGGAGATCCCCTCTCCGTTCGTGGGAGGGGGGGGCGATGCCAGACTCGGAACGGGAGCGTGTGGGTCGGAGCTCTTGTCGTGCTCCCCCAAGCTTACGGAGTGCTAGGGATGGCCAGGGTCTCGAGTGCAGAGACGCCGTGGCCGAGGTCGTTCGGTCCGAAGTCACCCGATCGCTAGTTACGATGTTGAGAATCTCGACGCCCGGACCCACTGGCCGCCGGGGCAGAGCCCGGCGCTCTTCTCGTCGGCACCGACGCGGCGACTTGTCGTCGTCGTCAACCACAGAGGTCTCCCGCTCGGGGGACGAGTCGGCCGCTGCGGCCCTACTAGGTGCAGTCCGCGCTATCCCCACGCCGTCGACGGTGAGGGAAGGTACTCGGGGTATTGACCGAGGACCCTACCAACTCCTGACTTGGTGGGGGGTGCGCAAGGCGGGGGGGCGGCGGGAGAGTTACCGCTGGATATTGACCCGGGGTTCCCGACGCAACACTCCGTAGCGACCGGTACGGAGGCGGAGGTGTGGCCGACTCAAGAAACCCCGACGCCACCGACTCGGGTGGTGCCGGTCAAGATCGTGGTGAACCTCCCGTACTACCGGACTATGATCTATCGCGAGACCTACGCGTTGGACGACAAGTCGGAAGTCTACACGCGGCGACAGGCCCGTACTCTGGGTTGGCGCAAGAAGGACGTGGCTCAATCCATCGGGGTGCACGACGAGAGAAACGCTTCTCCCCATGCCAAGGTGTTCCAGATCTTGCGCTAGTTCGCCCAGGCCTGTGACGACAACGACATCTCCGAAGGCGAGGCCTTCTATTGCTACCCTCCAAAAAATGGCGGTTGCAAAGAGAAGGGAGGCAAAGCCGACGACAGGGCTTTGAAATGAAGTCGGATTGGCTGTTTGACAAGCCACGATCGAACTATTGGCTGAGAGCTGCCGCCAGTAATCTTTCAAGCCAATCACCGTGTCTTGGAGGAGTCACGCAGAGCCATTGCAACCCACAATGAGATTTTCTGAAAATTTTGGCCCGCTTGCTTGGGCCGGAAGAGGGCATGGAGAGGGTTCTGGGCCAGAACTGTGATTTCTCATGAGATCAACAAATTTCTTCAGATTTCTTGAGATCCTGATGTGCGTTTCCAGTGCGCAGGGCTGCATGGGGAGACTCTGTAAGGAACTCAGATGATTCCCAGCCTTATCATTGGTCCACGTACGCTGTTGAATGATTGCAACCACTCTGCAACCATGTTTTGGAGGTCAGCAGTACCTCCTTCAAGACTTTACGAAGATACCTCTCAAGTCGGAGGCGAGGATGGTTATGCCGACTCGCCGGGCGGGGCACCCCGGCGAGTCCACTTCATACCTGGAGCTTATCAACTGGATGCTCCCGCGGCACGTCGACGAGGCCTCCATGGCAACCCTCATTCAGACCCTTAACGTCGCGGTCCAACGGGACGACAAGGACAAGTTGTCCTTCGCCGAACGGCTTCGCCGCCTCAACACCGAATGCGGGTTCATGTACGGGGAGGGCACGCTCAAGGAGCGCTTTGTGGAAGGTGTCCACCGCGCCGCGCGCGCCACTGCTCGGGAGCGGAACACCCCCGGCATGACTATGGCGAAGCTATCTCGCGTCGCCGAGACTGAGGGCGACGAACACCGCTGGCTACTTCTTCAGAAGCTTATGGAGCAGACGAAGGAGCGAGAAGACCTCGCGGAAGTGGCCCGGCTCCGGCGCCAAGCTCTTGCGGCCGCGCTTCCCCGGGTTTCGGGTGAAGCCCGGGGTTGCCCACCGCGAGACGTCCCCGTTCGGGTCGTCCGGACCGTGGACGACTCAACTCCGGGCGCCGAATTATGGCACGATGCGTCCCGACCCGGGGCGCCGGACGCCTAGACTCCTGAACGCGGCGACAACTCACGCCGCCGGTTCCGACAGAGAGATGATCCTCCCCGTCTCAAACTCAGGACGGGAGAGTACCCGGGCTGGCATCGTGGCAAGGTGGGTCATTTGGCCGAGGTGTGCCCAACTTTGGACGCACGCCTCCGTGACCGATTGGCGATGGCCACTCGCTGGTCCCCTCTCGGAGCGCCCTCGGGCTCCTGAGACGACCGGTGGATCGGCCTGCGGGTGGCAGTCGCCATCTCCAATGATGACTCCAGCTCATGTGGCGAAGAGTGGACGCCGCTTGAGAAGGGGGAACCGCCCGCCGGTACTGAATGCGGACCGGATACCTCGTTTGAGTCCGAGGAGGGAAACGAGTAACCACCGGTGTCGGGCCCTCCCCGTGGCGACTGGTGGACCCAACTCGGGGCGCGGATGTGATGCCAGTACGCATCCAATCCCGACCCAAGAGGATCCGCTCTCGGGACTCACCCCTACCGAAGGGGCTGGACGGCCGGAGTGGGGTGGCCATTTTGATGGGGTCCAACTATCTGGTGGACAGCCGCATCTGGTTAGACGCGGGGCGTGCGTCAACCCTCCGCGTCATTGTAGACACGGGGTGCGGCGTCTCTCTAGTACGAGAGGCGCTACTTCCCCGGTAGATGAAGGTGGCGCCCTTAGACGCGGCGACCGCCCAGTTGTTTGACGTGAATGGGGGACTCCATCCCATCACGGGCACCGTGACTCTTACGGTGCGAGTCCGCACCTACTCAACACCAGTCATATATGGAGCAGTGCGCGGCAGGTCGGCCCACCTACTCCTGGGAACCGAATACACCGACGTCCATGTCCTCAACATCTGTGGGCCCAAGGGGTATGTCCAGGTACAAGATGAATGTAGGGTCCACATCCTCCGTCGGGGTAAGACGGTGTCGTATGCTAAGGCGGACCAACCCGGAATGGCTGGTGCTGCTTTTGAGGCGAACGCCAAGGTGCTTCTGGCCCGCGAGGTGGTTCCTCCCCCGCGGTCCAGGGGGTACGTCCCAGTACAGACGTCCTCCCAAGGGAGTGGGGTCATCACCCAGCGCCATTAAGGGTGTGAGCGCCATCGCGTGCATGTGGCAACTGGCACTATGGACTACACCACCAACCAGACGTGGTTGGCGGAAGTAGCCCATACGGGGAGTACGAGTAAGCGACTCCCCGAAAATATGGCCCTGGGGCATATGTCGGCCTACTCTGGTACAGTAGCCGCCATATCCCGAGAGAAGTGGGCCTCACTGAGTCCCAGTCCGGCCACCGCGCCGGACGCGACGGACCCTGAGGAGGAGCCCCATGTTCATTCTTCGAACGTGCCCGACGGGTTGCGGCCTCAAGTGCTCTCACTACTAGAGAAGCACAGGGCCCTATGGAGTGGGCACTTAGGCTCCATCAAGGCCACGGAGCACCGGATCGAGTTGAAGCCGGGCTCGAAGCCCGCCCGACGAAACCCCTACCGGATGGGACCCCAAACTAGGGAACTCGTCAAGGCCCAAGTCGACCTGCTCGAAGTCATAGAGCCCAGCCAGAGTGAATGGGCCAGCCCGGTGGTACTCATCCCGAAACCCGACGGGAATCCCCGGTTCTGCATCGACGATCGGCAGTTGAACAAGAGCACGATACGCGACCTGTATCCGTTACCCCGGATGGACGACTTCCTCTACTGCTTAGGGGATGCCCAGTTCTTCTCCGCGTTTGACTGCAACGCCAGGTACTGGCAGATCCCCATAGCCGAGGAGGATAAGCCCAAGACGGAGTTCACCTGCCACAGTGGGACGTACCAGTGTACCCGTCTTCCTTTTGGCCTGCGCAATGCCCCTGCTACTTTCCAGCGGGCTATTGACATGATCCTGTCCGAGGTGTGGAAGAATGTGCGCGTCAACTTAGACGACCTCATCATCTTCTCCGCCGATGCAGAGGCCCACCTGTCCCCCATGGACACGGTCCTTACCCTACTCAGGAAGCATGGGGTCACCCTCAAGTCACAGAAGTGCCACGTCTTAAGTAGCGAGGTGGAGTACCTCGGCCATGAAGTGCGGCCAGGACGCGTGAGTGTGAATGAGAAGAATCTCAGGGCCATCAAGAAGGCCGTTTTCCCGAAGACCCAAGCCCAACTGAGGAGTTTCTTGGCCATGTGCAATGTGTACCGTCGGTTCACGGTAGACTTCGCTGAAACGGCGAAGCCGCTGAATGCTTTGAGCAGCATGAAGCCTCAGAAGCGGTTGAGTCCTCCTACTCCGGAGGAACAGGCCGTGTTCGGCAAACTACGCGAACAGCGATGCCACCCGCCCATCCTTGCGATTCCACGCAAGGAGGAGAGGTACATCATCGATGTGGACGCAAGCTACGACCAGCTAGGGTGCTGCCTACTACAGCAGCAACCCGATAAACAGTACGTGCCGGTAGGCTACTTCAGGAAGGGCCTACTGCCGGCGAAGAAGAACGAAACCGTCACCGAGATTGAGGGACTGGGCGTGGCGTGGGCTGTAGGTTTATAACGACCGTGCATAGAAGGCACCAAGTTCCTCATCCAGTGTGTCCACAAGGCACTGAAGTGGAGACTAACTACGACGGCCTGCAACAACAATCGACTCAATCTACGGCGCATCCTCCTCGCGGAGTTCGACTACGATGAGGAATACAAGCCCGGCCCCCAACACGCAGTGGCTGTCGCGCTGACCCGCCTCCCAACTGAGGGGCTGGACACGGGGCCAATCTCCCAGGAGATCCCCACAGTCGGGGTGACCACCCGGTCGGGGGCAGTGCTCGACCCCCGACTCTCCGAGAACAAGGCGACCGCTCGCATATCCCTGGGCGAACTAGCCTAAAAGCAACGGACGATGAGTTATTCCAGGAGGTCAAGCGGTTACCTGATACCTCCGAGCCCACCCGCTTCTACCAGAATGCGGATGGGCTGCTCTGCAGAGAAGGGCATCGGGCCGGCTCCCAACAGTTGTTGATACCACGGTCCCTTGTCAAGTACGTGTTGCGGGCGGAGCATTCGTCCTCCTTTGCGGCACACCTCGGTGGTTCCCGGATGTACCAGACCATGAGGAACCATTACTATTGGCCCTCATTGGCCGCCGACGGCTTCGGTTGGGTCGCGGCGTGTTCGACCTGTGCGAAAAAACACCTCATGGGTACGCAGAGTACCGCACCCATGCGATTGTCCTCCGCTACGGAACATTTCGCAGCTTTGGCCATTGACCTAATTGGTCCATTGCCACGGACCCGCGACGGATATCATTATATCCTGGTCATTTGTGACCGTTTCACTCAGGTCATGCGGGCAGTCCCGCTGAAGGACATCTTGACTCTGGATGCCCTCAGTGCCTGACTGGACACTTGGGTTGCTAGATATAGGATCCCCATTTCAATTTTTTTGGACAACGGACCACAATTCGCCGTCGTACTCTGGCAAGGCGTGCTCAAGGCCCTGGGTATGGACACAAACTATGCCACGCCTTACCGCCCCCAAACTAATGCGCAAGTCGAACGGTTCAGTAAATCGTTGGTCAAGCAACTACGACACCACGTAAGTGCCCACATAGCTACGTGGTCCCGGTATTTAAGCTTTGTTGTTCCGGCATATAACTCCCAAGTGCATGGTAGCACCGGGCAAGTCCCATTCGCGTTTGTAAGTCCGCGACGGCTTACTCCCGTGGCGATCGAAGGACTTACAGCAAGCACAAGCACCGGGGAAAAAGTAACCCCCGGGCGGGTAAAGGAGAAACTCTTTCAGCGCCTCGACGCCCTGATACCCCTAGTGTGGGATAACATGGAAGAGGCTCAGGCCCGGTACAAACGGGCCCTCGACAAGCGCATGCAGGCTCGACGCGAAGCCCTCTGAGTCGGAGACTTGGGTATTCGTGAAGTCACACGAGAACCACGGGGGTAATCTTATCTTTAGAACGCTGCGAACCTACAAGGTCTTGAAGACAGGCGGTCATCGGCTGACCATCGAAAGTGACGATGGTATACGCACCATGAACGGGAACCACGCCACCCGAGCCCCGGAACCACCCGAGGGTGACCCGGCCTGGGCACGGGCACTGGCCGCGTGGCAGGATCCCTCGCTTCGCTCATCGGCAAGTCAACCAATTGAGGCTGTCTTCGACCACTTTGTCGGACAGGGGTGCGACGAACATGAGCGACTCATGCTCAAGGCACGATGGTTTGGGTATGGACCCGGGGAGGGCTCCTGGCACTTTGAAGAGGACCTCCCGGCTGAGAATGTTCGCAAGCACTGTATGCGGCACCGAATCACGGTGAGATGAAGGGTATGATAGAAAAAAACCCTCGTACAGGGTACCCCTCACGCACCTCCGACGAAGGAAACAACCCACCCCCCTACCACGGGGCCCTCCAAGAAAGAACAAACAGCGGGCCGCCCCTTCGCTACTTGGGGGGAGCGACAGACCCAACTAGGGACAGACAGGAAGGGGCGCGGGACCAATCAAACTCGGCGTCCCCCGGTCCCACGCACGGACACGGGCGGTGAGCCCCGCTCCGGCGACAGCGGGAGGTCGTCGCGGGTAACGCATTACCCGTTGCTTGGCCGCGGCACTGGCCGGTACGTTTGCCAGCGGGGCACCGATCGTCAGGGAACATGGCGTGTCCCGGATTAGACAAGTGGCCTTTTCCTTGCTGGCTGATATATTGATTGATTGTGGGTCCTTTGCATGTGAGTGTTTATTGCTTGATTTATCTGCTTGACAGTAGGGGGGTCCACTGGAATGGATCCCCAGATCTCCCCATGGGGAGGCTACTGCGTGGGATTCGGGGCCCTTTGGGCCCGCTTGCTCGGTTAGCTTAAGTGGACAGCGGGGCGCCCGTGGCCCGGTTTCCCCACATAAAAGTAACTGCGTTCTCTCCTCCTCCCTCCTTCTTTGCGCCTTCGGGTGTTTGCCTGGGTGACCGGGTCACTGGGTGAGAGTAGAGCAAGGGTGTGCGGGTGGGTTCCCTCAGCTGGGCAGGTGTCCCTATCTGCTTCTATGGGCTGGGGTGACACGGCGTTTTATGCGACAAATTGGTGGAGCGGCAGGGGATTTCTTGGCTGACATCCGGTGCCGGTACGCGTGTAACGGGCGATCTTTGCCATGTAACGGGTGAGCTCTCGTGTGAGTGGTCTTGCCCGTACCGGATTACAATCTCCCGACTCGTGTCGGGATTCCCACCTTGCACCTCGTTGCCACCCCTTCTTTCTTGGTCGGACGTGTCTCCCGGTTCGCCTGGTAGTTGAGCGCATGACACCACTAAGCCGACCCCGACGTCCTCTCCGGGGGAGACATCGCCCCGGCGTACGTCGACGGACACGCCCCCGGCTCCGGCTGGGGCTGGGATACCTGTTTTCTCGGGTCTGGTTCCGCCCCCGGCGACGCCGGCTGACGTGGCTGGGCCTGGTGGTTCCTCCTGGGTGACAACGACCGTCAAGACCGAGATGTCGAGACCCGCGGTGAAGGGCACCGGCACGTTCAAGGGCAAGCAGGAGTGGACCCCGACTCCAGCTAGCCCGGGTCGACGTGATGCGCGCGGTGTCCCCCCGGACGTCGCATCCTCTCCGGCCGTGCTGTCCTTCCTGGAATCCGTCCGCGAGGAGCTCCGGGCGGACACGGCTGGGGCGGTCGAGACACTGACCGCGGGGCGAACACCCGGCAGGCTGGCATCCCCAAGCGCTGGTATCGGGCGGTCAGGGAACCCAGTGGAGACAGGTGCAGGCGGCAGTGACGACGGGGGACCGGACAGGAGTACCAGTAGGGACTCTCCTCGGGACTGTCGGTCGCGCCAAAGCCGGCGCAGCCATCGGCGTCGTCGCCCCCGGTCTTCCTCCAGTGACGCATCTTCCAGGAGTGACGGGGAGACGGTCCGTCGGACACTGCTGGGTTTCAAGATCCCTGTCCACAAGGGGGGACAACCTGGTCTACACGGTGATCGAATGGCACTCCTACCGTCTGGACAACAAGAACTAGACCTTCACTAGCCGGAAGCGTCTACGGATTACACAAGACCGGAAGAAGCTACGGGTTTGCATGGACCGGGTTCGCTTCGAAGCGACCAATCCCGCCGAACTCTTTTCCGTCTTGCGCCGGCTTGTCCGGGCGTTCAACGACAGCAACGTCTGGGAGGTCAAGGCGCTCTACGTGGTCGACTCCTTCCTGAACGGGGCAGCCGCCACTGGGTTCAACGAGATCCTCCCTGACGCGGTCGGGCACATTCCGGTCCGGACTGTCGCATATTCCCGGAGGCGGTGCACTGGCTGCTGGTCAGTAACGCGGACTCCATCCCCCTGAACAAAGCCGCGTCGGACATGAACCGCGCCTCTCTGGGCGCCGATGAACTGCCTGATGCCTTCGCGGCTCGTTTGTGGGACCTGGGGGATGCCTGTGGGAATGTGTACGGCGACGACCGGCTCAAGATAGCATTCATCCAGGGGCTACTCAATCACTTGCAGGTGGACGCCCAGCAGTACAATCTCCAGTTCACGGAACACACCCTGCAGCAGCTCGCGTCTTTCACCCAGGGCAAGCATGAACAGGTCAAGGCGCTCCAGCGACTAGAGCCGACCCCCCCAAGATGTACTTGGAACGACCGTCCAGTCGGTCAGGACCCAAGACGGCGGTTCTGGCCGCAGGTGAGTCCTCGTCGCAGGCCGGCGGTCGTTTGGAGGGCTGGGGCGAGTTTGTCACGCCCTCTACGCCCCGTGACACCCGTGGGGGGGAACGCCCGAACCGGGTACGGCCGTGCTGGTTGTGTAACAAGGAGGACCACATCGCGGCAGCCTGCCCGGAGGTGCCCAAGGAGCTCCAGGACAAGATAGCCCGCCAGGGGATCCAGGCCGCCAAGGCCGTCCGCTGGGCTGACCGTCAGGCCAAGGGCGCCTTCCCTGGACGGTGGGACCCGAAGAAGGTGCAAAACCTCTGGGTCGAGGTCCTGCAGAGCATCCACGAGAACCTGTACAAGGAGAGTCCTGAGGACTGGGACTCCCATCCCGAGAAAGAGACCACGACCACGGGTACCTCGGGATAGGAAAATGAGGTGTGGAAGGTGCGCCCGTAGGCGCCCTCCCGTCTGTTACAGGCCCCGGTGATCCTGTGTCGGCCTCAGTTACATTCCTGGGCCGGTGCGGTCGTCGGCTAAGAGCTAAGGTAGCCGCATGGAAACTGTGTGCCTGTAGGGGTACCCTGCTCGTCTTTCGTAAGGACAGTTTTAAGGTCAAGACCACCCTGAGTTTCGGGGGTGAGGACCCGGTTCCTGTGGCCGCGGTGGTGGACACAGGGGCCGGAGCAAGCGTCGTCAGCGAGAACCTGCTCCCTACGAACTGGCGCGCCCATGCCTGGCGTGCGCCTACCCGCACCCGGATCGTGGATGCCTCGGGGCAGGCTCTCAAGGCTTTCACTCGACTCCCCCTCACCCTGCATGTACATGACAAACCTATGCATTTCCCGTTTATTGGTGTGAAACGCCTCTCGGTCCCGCTCAGTATCGGAAGTGTGACTTCCAGCGCCAGTACACCAAGGCCATCCTGCCCCAAGACGGAAAGATCGAGTAGTCGACGGGCGCTGTCTCGAACATCCTGTGCTACCATCTAGGCGCCAGAAGGCGATAGTACGAGGCACCGGCCAAGCCCCGGGTCCGCCCGAACGAGCTGACGCCGGCGGGCGCAACGGTCCTTCCCCCTGGTGCCCAGACCAAAATCTAAGTAGTGCCTCGGTCGACGGGCAGTTGCCTCATCAAGGGCCGGGCGGAGCTCCTGGCCAAGCATGGGCTGCACTTGACCCACGGGCATCCCAAGAAGGTTTACCGGCACGAGGCCTTCTCTGTCCTCCTGGTCAGCCTGGACCGCAAGACCAAGATGTTTGCCAAGGGCACCCGAGTGGGGGTCGCGAAGCCGGATACCGGCATGGCGCGACCCCTCTCCCAAGGGGCCCTTCTGGCCGTCCGAAAGGAAATGGCGGCGCGACAGGAGCTGGACACGCAGGCGGCCATGGCGCCGGCGGAAGGTCCGCCGGAGCCCCCGGTTGTGCCGCCCCCCAAGGAGCCCGAGACGCCAGAGGTGAACTGGGCGGGCGTGCCCAAGTAGCTACATGGGATGGTGCATGGTGTTCTCGATCAGTTCAAGGGTACGTGGTCGGGGAAGCTAGGTGAGCTCAAGGCCACGACGCACCGTATCCAGCTCAATCCTGACGCCAAGCCCGTGTCCTCGGCTCCGTACCGGGCTGGTCCCCACCGTCGCGTGGAGATTGAGAAGCAGGACAACAAAGTGCTCGACCTGGGGGTCACAGAACCCTCGGACGCCGAGTGTTCCTTCCCGGTGGTCGTCGTGCCAAAGCCAGGTGGCCACTTCCTGTTTTGCGTGGACTAACGGCGGCTGAACGAGCGCACGGTCAAGGATGTCTTCCGGAGCCCGAGTATGGACGACCGTCTGGACTCCCTCGGCAATACTACGATGTTCTCTTCCCGGGACTGTAACTCCGGGTACTGGCAGATCCCTGTGGCCGCTGAGGACAGAGACAAGACGACGTTCACGTCTCACACCGGCTTGTTTTGGCTTCTCCGGCTCCCGTTTGGTCTGGTGAACGCGCCAGCCTCCTTCCAGCGGGATTTCGACATCATCTTGTCCGGTTTACGGTGGCAAAAGTGCCTGGTGTACCTGAACGACGTAATTGTCTTCTCCCGGACCGTGAACGATCACATCCGGCACCTCTGTGAAGTTCTCCTCCTGCTGGGAAAGGCCGGCCATTCACTCAAGCCCTCCAAGTGCCACCTGTTGCAGCAAGATGTGGAGTACCTGGGACATGTCGTCCGTCCAGGGCAGCTGCTGAGGAACCAGAAGAACATAAAGAGTTGGGCGCAAGCGCTTCCCCCGCGTAACCAGACGAAGCTCAAGTGCTTTCTGGACACGTGTATCGTGTACTGGCGCTTCATCAAGGATTACGCGCACAGTGCCAAGCCCCTGACCAAGCTCACCAGCAAAAAACTCTCACTCGTAGTCTCTCCCATGGATGACCCCCATTTGGCGGCCTTCGAGTACCTCAAGGAGCGCTTGACGTCGACCCCGATTCTGGCCCTCCCCCGACGTGAGGGCCACATCATCCTGGATACCGATGCCTGCGCCGTCCAAGTCGGCTGTACCCTCCTGCAGCAACAACCGGACACGAGCATCCTCCCAGTCGGTTACTAAAGCCGGGGCCTCATCCCAGCCGAGCAGACCTACTCCACGACCGACCGACAATGCCTGGCCGTGGTCTGGGCTGGTTTTCTTCTCCGCCCCTACCTCGAGGGACAAGATATCACGATCCGGACAAACCATTCCAGTTTACGCTGGCTGCTGAACATGGACAGTGCCCAAGGACGGGTCGCTCGCTGGCGCCTCCGGTCATCGGAGTTTCGGTACAATGTATGCACCAGGCCGGAAAGGGAGCACCACCGTGCCGACGCCACGTCGCGGCTCCCGACGCTGGCGCCAGATCGGTCCGTCATCCCGGAAGAGATTTCCTGTCTCTCTCTCGCTTTCCCTTCCCGTGGCTGGGTGGCGCCGAACTACAGGGATCCAGAAAAGGAACAACCGGTCACGCTCGCGCGTATGCTGGCCGCGCAGAAGGAGGACCAGCGGTGCCAAGATCTACGGGATAAGATGGACCAGAACGCGCACTCCCGCTTTTCGGAGACCAAGGAGGGGCTCTTCGTGCGTGTCCCCCCCCTAGACGGGGCTGTCCAAGTGTACGTCCCGCTCACCTTGCGCCAGGACCTCCTGCGGTTGGAACACGACATTGTGCGCGCTTGTTATCCTGGGGTCAACCGGATGTACGCCGCCATCAGGCGCCACTCCTACTGGGAGTCCATGGCCGCGGACGTGCACGTCTGGGTGGCCAGCTGTGCGTCGTGCGCCAGGAACATGATCGCACCAGGGCGACGCACAGCTATGCTCAAGTTGTTCCAGGCGACGGAACCCTTCTCGAGCCTGTCTATGGACCTCCTTGGACCCCTGACAGAGACCAAGACTGGGAACTTCTTCCTCCTGATCATCGTAGACAGGTTCTCAGAGCTAGTACGGGGCGTCCCCCCGGCTTGAATCACCGCGACGGACGTCTTGTCGGCGTTCTGCCGGGATTCGATGTCCATGTATGGGCCCCCGGACACAGTCCTGACTGACAACAGACTCCAGTTCGCCTCCCTGTTCTTCCAGGGTGTGTGCAGCCTCATGGGCATCCAAAACCTGTACACGTCCACGTACCACCCGCAGATTAATGGCCAAGTCGAGCGATTTAACAAGACGCTCGTGGACATGTTCATGCACTAAAACGAGGATCACCAGGACAACTGGGACGAGCTTGTCTCCGTGTTGGCGCTGGCGTACAACTCGAGGCCCCATTGGACGACGGGCGTAGTCCCCATGGACTTGGTCACCCCACGGCGTCTGAGAAACTTCTCCCTGGAACGGATGCTAGACGGTATGACGCGGGACCCGAGCCAGTCGGTGTCCGAGGCCAAGGACGCCTCCCTGGAGGCGCTCAAGACCTTGATCCTCCAACTACGGGCCTGGATTTCCAAGAAGCAAGCCCGGTACAAGAGGGACTATGACAAGAAAGTCCGCACTCGCCGAGTGTCGGTGACCAGTGGTGACTGGGTGTACCTACGGAACCACACCCGGAAGCACAGGCTCGACCCTAAGTGTCCGGACAGTTCGAGGTGTTGGCGACCGACGAGAGAACCTACCTGATCGACCAAGATGGACTCCCTTACCGGGTTAGCGGCGACCACGTGGTGCCAGCGGGACCGATGGACGCCGGTAACCGACCCAAGCAACCGCAAGTGGCAGTCCCAGACGCGCTCCAACAGGGTGGGTCCAAGTTTGTGTTCGAGCGGTTCGTGGACCACACCTGGGACGAGGAGGGAGTCCTGTGGTTGCTGGTACGGTGGTTCGGATACGGGCCGGAGGATGACACCTGGCAACACTTGGGGCGCCTGCCAGTCGCAGCGGTGTACCCGTACTGTCGACGTACGGGGCTGCTCCCCCAGGACCCTGACAAGGTGGTGCCGCTTTGGGAGAACAATGAGCAGCTGTGAGACAAGTGGTGGGAAATGCCAACCGGACGTTTACCTTGACATCACTGAAGACGTTATAGACAACTGGTTAAGCTGTATGTCTTGGACCCCGGGGAACCAGGGTTCGAACTGCGCCGAGGTCGCGACCAGAGAAGCGTCATCATTGAAAAGCCGCATCGCAAAGGACGGCAGCCGCCGTCGGCGGACAACAACAGGGACCGAGGAAGAACGACGACCGCTGGCCATCTTCGTCAAGAATTATTGCACCTTGCTTTCTCGGGGGTCCGGTAACACCAGTGCCTTTGGATTGCGGCCAGGATGGCTGGAACACCCTTCTCCTGGTTTCACCCTGGTTCTGAAACGGCGTCTTGCTTCCGACAGGAAGTCGCCACCTGCCCGAGACGACGTGTGACCCGCCCGACAAGGCGCCCGGACGACCGCACAAGTACCAAGGACATGTCGAGAAGCCGGGTGGAGCGCCCAGACTTGACCGGTGTTGTGGCGGAGCCGCCGTGGCCCGGAAACGTCACGGGCGTGGAAAGCACAACCCGGTAGCGACGCGTCGGGAACGAACGTCGCCAGGATCCCCGCGCCACAAAGACCGAAAGCTCGCGACGCCGGCAACGTCACGCCCGGAGTCACACCACCGGCCGTGCTTGGCCAGTTGCCGGAACCTTGGTCCGCTCCCCGCTGTTGCCGCCGCCGGCAGACGCATACTCCTCCGGAAGGAACGACCGCATCGTGACCTGGGACTGGGTGGTCTTGCTCTTGGCTCGAGTTGCCTTGGTCTTGAACAAGCGCACCTTGGCCTTGAATCTGGTGCGCCTTGACCTTGGACAGGTACGCCTTGGCCTCGTGCCCGCTGCCGCCACCGCAACCGGACCTCCTTCGGGGGATAACGTGGGGGCATTGGATGCTGGGGCCGGTGGGGGTGCTCGCGAATCTCGGGGTAAAAGGTGGTCACCAGTGGAACCAGTCAAGTGTGGGGGTGCTCTAGACCCTCGGAAGACAAGGTGGTCACCAGTGGAACAAGACAATGTGTGGGGGGCAACGCGCGCACACGCACTCTCCGGCACGCGCCTGTCACTCCCTGCCCCTACCTTTGGGTGCCGAACAAACTGACCGGTCGGCACCGAGATGCAAGCGCACGCGCGGCACCCGATGGACCCGGGGGGGGGCGGCGGGGGTACAACCCCCAAGACCTACACCAGGGCACCCGCCCGCGCTCGCATCGCCAGTGGCGTGCCGAACCGCCGATCTGGTGGCTGCCTGGTCTGGCCCGGGACAGTCCAGGCTGAGAAGGGAGCTATGTCGCATAACGCGATGCTTGGCCGCGGATCTAGCCGGTACGGTCGCCAGCGGGGCACCAATCGTCAGGGAACATGGCGTGTCCCGGATTGGACAAGTGGCCTTTTCCTTGCTGGCTGATATATTGATTGATTGTGGGTCGTTTGCATGTGAGTGTTCATTTCTTGATTTTTCTGCTTCACAGTAGGGGGGTCCACTGGTATGGATCCCCAGAGCTCCCCATGGGGAGGCTACTGCGTGGGTATCGGGGCCCTTTGGGACCGCCTGCTCGGTTAGCTTAAGTGGACAGCGGGGCGCCCGTGGCCCGGTTTCCCCACATAAAAGTAACTGCGTTCTCACCTCCTTCCTCCCTCTTTGCGCCCTCGGGTGGTTTCATGTGTGACCGTGTCACAGAGCGATAGTATAACAAGGGTGTGCGGGTGGGTTTCGTCAGCTGGGCAGGTGTCCCTATCTGTTTCTGTGGGCTGGAGTGACACTGCGTTTTATGCGACAGCGGGCATACCCCCCGTAGTGGTCGCGATCGTGCGGGTCAAATGGGTACTCGTGGGCCGGCCCCCGGCACGTGGGGACCGGCCCCCACGACAAGCGCTCCGCCCTTCTCGGAACCGCCTCCGCTACGGAGTTACTCCCAGCGTAGGAGGTGTGCCCCGCCGCCGAGGATCCCCAGGCGACACAGGAGTAGCCGCCCCCATCGTAGGGTGAAGTGGCTGCGGCGGGCGCGCCGGCGTACGGGGCTCGAGTGGAGCTCTCGCCCGCCTCGGGTGCGGCGGACCCCGGCGCCATCCGCTTGCCGTTTCCCTCCACCGAGAGGCCATCTGGTACCAAATGGCCTCGGGGGTGGTGTCCACCAGGAACTTCTCGGCCGCCGCCGTGAGGGGTGACGAGGATCCCTGTAGTACGGTCCCCGCACCCCGGGTAACCCACCCCAGGGTGTCCACCGGGGAGGCTACTATCGCTTGCCCGTGGGCCATTCAAAGCGTCCCCGCCGGACTCCGGTAGGTGGTCTCCAGGGCACGCGCGCACTGGGGGGTAGTGTACCCCCAGCTAAGGCTTTGCCCCGCCCCCAGGGCCGGGTAGTCCGGTAGCCCGGGCGGGGCAAACGTCGAACAGGTCGCCAGTCCCACAGGGGACGGCCCCACCCGGATCAATCGCCGGACGGCACCCCCACGAGCAGGGGGGCGCACGGCCGGACCCGGCGTGCGCTTGCGCTGGTGCGGGGAGACTGGCCCCGGGGCACCCCATCCCGACTTGGACGGGGTAGAAGTCGCCGTCACCCCCGCAGCATAGGGGTGTGACGTGTCACCCAGGCCCTCATGAAGGCCAATGCGCCCAGCCACGAGGCGTTTGTCACAGAAAACAAACTCCCGGGACGTTCCGCTGTCCTACTCGCCAGCTCGGCGGGCCAGGTACGGACCAGCGGCCGCCCAGTCGAAGGACATGTGGACGTCCAAAAACTTGCTGAGATACACGTGCGCCTCAGGGTCCGCCCTCTCCGCCACGTTAGTGAGGTGCAGCCCCACGAGGCGGTCCACCAAGCTGGCGGCCAGATGCCGCAGGTTTCCTTGTGTCCGGGCGCAGGCATACAACAAGCCAGCCACCTGTTGAGCCCACTAGGTCTCTCGGATGGCCGCCGCCGGGGTGGTCGCCCTCCGACGAGGCGCCGTGCCAAACTCGGCCACGACGCGGGGCATTCTCGAGGGGAACCCGTATTGAACCTCCATCGCCAACCACCACGTCGGTGCCGGCCATAGTAGTCCCGCCGCGCTGAGACGTGGATCTGGGTGCTCTCGACTTCAGAAGCACTCACCAGATTACCCGACGCCTTCAGCACACGGCGCTCTGTGCGGGCGTCCTGGTGGTGGAAGAGGAAGTACCTCTCCCTCAAGTACGGGGGGGAGCAACACGCCTACTCCCACGCCACGACGGGCGGGATGTCGTCCGCCGTGGCCTCGTCCATCACGTTGGACAGGCGCGCAGCCACGCGCTCCACTTACGGCGCGTCCGCCACCGCTAGTAAGGCGGGGAGGTCCGCCGTCACACCGGGAGGTAGTTCGTACTGCACGGGGTGACGCTTCAGCCACCGCTGCCAAGCCTGGCCGTGCTTAAGCACCGAAATGGCCTCGTAAAAGGCCCGCAGGCGCCACTCCCCCGACTGACTAGGGGCATGGGTGGGCGGCCACTGCACTAGCGCCCCCGACTCCGACCCCGCGGGCCCCGCCTCCTCCACTGCCGGAGGGCGCACCCGGTGCGGCACCGGCGGAGGGGGGTCCTGCTGCATGATGTCCCCCCCCCCAACGGCCGGTGCGGCCGCGGCCGCCACCGCCGCCGCCAGTGGAGTCCCCGGCCGGCTAGGCGGCCCCAACACGCGGGCGGCCGCCGCGCTAGGCGCCGCGGCGTTCTTGTCGGCCGACCGCCCCGCCGCGCTCGACGCGCGAGAGGCCTTCGTCGACCCCGCCGTTGACTTCGACCGGCGTGGGGCCGGCGGCAGCTCCGTCGCTTGACTCCCCGCCGCCGAAGACTCCCGGCTCGGGGTAGCGCCACTAGCCGGGCACGACCGACGGGCCGCTTTCCCGCGCGCAGTTGCCGAGGCCGCACCACTTGACTTGGTGTCACCGGTCGGCGTAACTGGCGCCGATGCGGCCGCCCCGCGAGCCCGTGGCATAGCCGCCGTCGATCCCTTGGCTATGGCGGCGCCCAAACAGGCGGGCGCCCCGCTCGTCCGAGCGGTCGCCGCCGCCTGGCCGCCCGACTTGGCCGTGCCCGTCGTCGGCGCCTCGCCGCCGGCTCGGACACCCGCCGCCGCGGGGCGGCGATCCGACCGGGCCGACGTCCTATCCGACGCCTGTGCGGCGCGCCCCGCATGTGAGGCCGCCGTCTCCTTCTGGCGCACGACGCGCTCCGCACGTGGGGTCGTCATCTTCTCCGTCGGCACCACTCCCGTCGACCGCGAGGATGGCATGATCACCGCGTCCGAGTACGAAGGAAGTACAGACTAGAGGGTTAGGGGGATAGAGGGGCGAGGGTTGAGACTCTCGACTCGGAGGGCGGAGGGGGTACAGTAACGGCCGGTAGTCTACGGCCGCCCCGTCCGACCCCCGTCGGCTCCGCCTGCCGCGTGTTTATGGGCCCCTTCACATTGGCAGGGGCGCCGCGTCGTCTTCCGCGGCGTCGCACCGCGCCCCCTCCTGTATGCTTCCTCCGACGGGGCGCGCGTGACAGCGCCGCAGAGGGGGGCACCATACCCAGCGCCCCCGCGGCACGGCCTGTGTGGGCCCGCGCCGGCCACACGGCCCCCCTGTTCCCTGGCAGGGGCGCCCCATCGCCTCTTGCTGCTTCGCTCCGCGCCCCCCCTGGATGCCTCCTCCAGCGGGGCACGCGTGACAGCCGCCCCAGAGGGGGGCGCCATACCAGGCGCCCCCCTGCCACGGCTTGTGCGGCCCACGCAGGCCACACAACCCCTCCGTATTGTCTGTGTCCGACGGTTATTATTACCACGGGCGTTGACTTTAGGCGGAGTGGGGCGAAGAGATTTAGCGACGTGCGGGGAATGGGCCCGTTCCCATTCCTCACCGGGGATTAATCTGTGGGATCCGATTCCGCCGGAGATCCATCTCCGGCGGCACCCGCTGCCCCGAGCAGCCGCCGGCGCGTAGCCACACGCGTCGGCCGCCCGAGTCCTCCCCCAGCCCGCATAAGGTGACGCCGCCCGCGTCTCCCTGTGCTGCTCCCCGGCTCCCCACGTCCGCTGTTTTTTCGCCTCCCTCCCTCCCCCCCGGGTCGGAGCGTTCGCGCGCTTTTGCGCACAACCATTGTTTTTTGGTACATGCGAGGGCACTCTCTGTACTGATTCTTACTCACTTCTGGACATTCCGGATTTTCTTTTTTCGTCTGCAGCTCATCTATCAAATACACAACGTCACATGGCATACGCGGGCTCCTCTCCTCTTTTGTAGTAACCCCCTTGACACGCCTCCATGTCCCCCGCCCGGTGCCAGCGCGTGCCGTTTTGGCCCCGGCGGGCCCGCCCACAATCCGGAGCGGCCACGGCCGGCGCTAACCGGGACAGCACCCGGGCCCCATACTGCAGGGATGCCGTTTTTCCGTCCTAGTCCGCCTGTGACGCTCGGGCAGGCCCTTCTCCCTGTCCCTGGGCCGCCGGGACGGCGACCCTTTTGGATTGGGGGACTGTGACGGCCGGACACCTGGCCCCCACACGAGTTCCGTCGCAGTCAACAGGGGACACGTGAATCCGCCTCATAGCCGGTCGGATCCGGTCAGTCCGAAACGGCCGCTGGCTCTCGCGATGGAAACATGTCCTACTGACACATATTTCGAATCGTTCCGGTAGCGATCCACTTGTGATCACCCCGTGGCTCACGAACCTCATCCGCGATGTCGAGACTTCCCTGGGACAAGTAAATCCCGAGTCGGGCCGCCAGTTCAGGGCCTTATTTTGTGTAAACCCGACTTGGACCATTGACCAGCATCCCACCGCGCCCCTTACCACAGGGCGCCGAAAGAGTGTCACGTAGCACCCTTTCCCGCCCTCTACGCAATGTGGTGTCCGAAGCCTCGGCCGTCCTCCGCTGAGTCTGGCCCCAAGGGCCCTGAGGGGAGGGTCCTCTGAGAGTCTTTTGGGGGTGTCTGAGAGGGGTTTTCGGAGCGTCTGAGGGGAATGGACGGGATACGAGGGAGAGGCGTGAGTGTTGTCTCGAGGCCTTCGACGCGGGCAAGTACACTTCCGGTCACACAACTCGTGTTTGTCGCTCGGGGCGTCTTTTCCCGGTCGACGCCGTGCGTGCGTGATCTTCGGGGTTTCCTTCCTGCGCGGGTATTCCCCGACCGGACTACCCGGCGACACGGCTTGGATTGCCTTCCCCCCGACTGGGTGCGGTTGGCGTGGCGTGCTGTAACAATATTATGAAGTTCCGACCAAAGAGGGTCCCGTGCGTATACACATGGAGCCACCATGAGCATGGGCGCGACTACCATGTGGTCCGCGAGAACGCTCTCATTGTGACAGGAGCGATCCTCGACGGGGTGCATGCGGTCAGGAAGACCGTGACGGCGACGCTGCATGTGAACGACATCGAGGAGGTCAGGGCCTTCCTCCGAATGAGCGCCGTGCGCAGCCATTCGGAGCTTGTAGGCTCGTTTCACTACCTCTCGAAAACGACGAAGCCTGAAATTCTCTTTGCCGTGGGAGTGCTATCGCGCTTCATGTCCGGCCCGGTGCAGGACAACATACGCGCTGCCAAAAGGGTGCTGCGCAACTTACACGGGACACCCCGCTTGGGAGTCCTGGAGGGAGTCGAAAAGTCGCTCCATGGCTATGTATACGCGGACTGAGCAGGCGATGTTGGCGCGTGTGGTTCGACGACGGCATTCCTCATTCCCATGAACGGAGAGGCAATAACGCGGGAAAGCGAGCGCCAGTGGAGAATGGCGATGTGGATGGCAAAAGCTGAGTACCTGGAAACTTAGGTGGCAGCCAACAAGGTCTTGTGGCATCGAAAGCTATTGTTGTAGCTGGACGTCGACGGCGGTGCCGTGAAAGTAGGCGAAGACAGCCAGGCGCGCCTGGTACCTGTTGACAATACCAAGGCGACGGGGAGAGAACAGATGGTTGGCGTCGCGTAACACACTGTGCGGGACTACATGACGCGAGGAGAGGTCGCGTAAGATTTCCTGCCCAGCGCAGGGATGCGTTTGGACAGGCTCGCCCAGCCGCTGCCAGGTCCGTCAAGACCGACACCCATGTACGTTCATTAAGTAGCAGCGCACAGCAATGCACAGACCCGAACAGGTACCGTTTCTGCGGATGCTAGAAGAGACGCCTGACATAGCGGCCATGCCGCTCAATGACGACGACGCGCTATCGGAGAGGCGTCATATGCCCGCCTACCAGACTCCAGAACAAAAAGAAGCTCAACCAGCGGCCTTCCCCCGGGAAGCGCATTGTAGACGACTGTCACACCCAGAGACAGTGGTCCCATAACCTTTGAAGCTATGAACGTTTGAGTGGGTCTGTTACTTTCGCGCGGAGGCGTATGCGACGAGGAACAGAGGGTTGCGCACGTCCAAAACGTTCGCATAGACGTGGTCTTCGTCAAGCGCTATGCTGTCTCCGTGTCGCAGGATCAGGCGTGTGCCAGACGTCGCTCATCCACCGAAGGTTTGTTGCAGACCTTTCTTATTTCTGTTCCGCTCCAGAGAAGGCCTGCGATCATTAGAGCCATCTTTGCATTCGCAAATGAAGCCGGCAGTTTCGCCCTCGCTGACTGACAGGCACCTGCCTGCCGGACGGAAATCTCAGTCTTAAAGTCTGCGGCCACACCCGCAAAATGCCGCAGCGATCCGGGGATGGCGGAGGCGTGAAGCGCCCGACAGGCGGTCGGGGGGGGCTCCTTCTACCTGATTTAAACGAGATGGCTCCTCTTGGACCGCCGCCGGATGAGGGAACCCTGGCCACGGCCGCTTGCAGCACGTTGCAGTTACTTGAACACATTGCGAGGGCACAAGTGGGCATGGTCGCAGATGGCTGAAGCTGGCGTGGTCGGCCGCCGGTGCGACTCACTTGCCCGCGGAAGACCTTGCCACGGCACTCAAGGGCTCAGAAATAGCTGATCCTGCTTTCGCAGCTGTAGGAGGCGCCGCTTGCCAGCTGACGGGCTGCACGGCCTCTTCAGGATTGCGGGAAACAAGATGGCAGCGTCTGTGAGCGGCGTTGAACCCGTCCCAATTGACAAGGGGTCAGGGGTTGCGGTCAGTCAGGTCGTGCGGGCGCCCGCGCCGGCCGTCGGCGGCGCCGGGACTCCTTGCAAGGCCAATAGGCTGCGGGGACCGGAGATCGGCGATGATCGGTCATGTGGTTGTCGCTCTCGAGGTCGGCTCGGGAATAGTCTCTGCGGCTCTGCCGGTGTTTGGCGTGCTTCGGCATCATCGAGCACCAGACATACCGTACGCCGCGGGAATCTAGAGATCAACTATGCCTCATCTCTTGAGTGCCCAGTCCAGTGTGGGATTAATGACGTTGGTTAACTAACCAGTAAATGGCGACCGACCGTAGACGCGCGATAAAGCGAACGCTATCG